>Ga0206812_1082_pt1 | contig 20406 bp, 16 predicted proteins | sample Alteio_BWOrgCont_54_FD_152912 | JGI IMG/M metagenome (GOLD analysis project Ga0206812, IMG submission 152912) | Enriched cells from forest soil in Barre Woods Harvard Forest LTER site, Petersham, Massachusetts, United States -... | ecosystem: Environmental > Terrestrial > Soil > Temperate forest >... | reverse complement strand
GCATCGTCGCGCGCTGCTTCCACGACCACGGCTTCCGCGGAATCGACGACGGTTGGCCACGAAAGGCGCACCTTGTCGGGAGTCTCCTTGATGAAGGTCGCTCGATTTCCGGACGCAGGCAGCCTCATGCGCGGCGCCGTATCGACGTGCGGGTCGATGATGCCTTGCTCCCAGATGCATTTGATTCTCATGGAAGCGTACCGGGTAGTGGACGAGGCATCGGTGAAGGCAATGGTTTCCTCCAGCCGCGGATGGGCAAGGTGCTCGGGACGCATGAGCACGTCGAACGAGATGGCGCCATCGCGGGCCACGGGAACGAGCAGCGCGCCGGTCGCGGGTGTTCCACCCGGCAGGGCGAGCGCGATGAGGGGTGACGGGTTGAGGCGGATCTGAAAGCCGCTCGGAAACGGGTGCGGCTCGCCGGCGATCAGCATCCAGCATTGCAGGTGCTGCCGCGTGCCATTGCGGACGAACAGCCGGTCATCCGCCTCGACGAAATAGTCCCCTCGAGACTCCGGGACGGCGAGACTTCCCGGTCGATTGGAAACACCAAGGCGTGGGTGGAGGGCGGGATTGTGCGCGTCGGACTGGAAAAAGTATTCGAGGCCGTCGCAGACTCCGTCACCATCGGCATCCCCGGGAAACAGAGCAGCCGTGGCGTTCGCGTAAGCGAGCCACCAGCGGTTGAATCTCCTCTTCCCCAGAAGGTTGACGAGACGTGGCTGGCACGACCACACGGCCCACCCGAGGGCGCCATAGACGAACACGCAGAAAAGCAACACGCCGACCACGGCCAGCGTGATCCGCACGAGCAGGGAACGGCGCGAGGTCATGGCGGGACTATGGAAATATCGTGGACCGAACTTTTCTCCTACGACCCGATCCGCCGCTCGGCGAGGAATTCGCTGACGCGGGCGAGTTCGCGTTCGAGGTCGCCGATGTCGTCGGCGTGGCCGGAGGGTTCGTGGATGAGAGCGGCGCCATCGCGCAGGCTGCGGACGTTTTCCGTGAGCTGGCGGACGCGCCGAACCACGCGCCGGTGGAAGAAATAGAGCGCCACGGCGCGGCAGATGAGGCCGACAAACACGGAGAGGAAGATGAGCGTGTAGTCGCGATGGCGGGCGGCGCGGATTTCGTCGATGCGCTTGGAGAGCAGCCGCTGTTCGCTGGCGCGCAGGTCGGTCAACTGTTTCGCGGTCGTATCGATGAGCGGCTGGTTCTGGAGGATTTGGGCACGGGCTTCGGCCTGGGAGGGTGGTGGATTCTGTCCAGGTTGCGCGGCGGTGCCAGCGAGGCTGGCGAGAGATTCCAGTTCGGCGGTCACCTGTTTCTGCACGATATCGAAGCGCGCCAACTTTTCGACGCGGCGGCTTTCCGTGGGAATGCTTTCCATGAGCGTGCGCACGCGGGCCAGCTTCTGCGGAATGAGCTCGCGCGCCTGGGTCAAAGGTTGGAGGAAGGACGGGGCCTGGGTGAGCAACTGGCCGCGCACGCCCGCGGATGCGTTGAGGAGGATGATGTCGATCTTGGAGAGGTTTTCGACCATTTCAAAGTGCCGGTTCAACGACAGTTCCGTGCGCTCCCGTTGCTGGTTGCTGAAGAAGGCAAACCCCGCGGAAAGCAGGATGGCGATGAGCGGCAGGCTGTTGAAGAAGACGCCTTGGACGCGCAGCGGGATGCGGAACCTGTTGGAAAGTCGAGACATGCGGGGCAGGATTTCCCGATGCTCCATCAAACCGCCAAACGCAAGAGCGGTTGCACGTTTTTGGTTAGCAGGAAGTTTTGAACCACGGATGACACGGATGGCACGGATTGAGAAGCGGTCTGTCTTTCATCCGTGAAATCCGTGTCATCCGTGGTTCAATTTCTTCGTCTTCTTCCTCGTCTCGAATTCGATGATCTCGGGAGCCGGGCGGGAGAGCCGGGTGCTTGCTTGCGGGAGTCGACGCCGATAGAGAATTGGGCTGAGTCGTGTGAGTGCTTCTTTTTCCATTCGTCTTGCGGGCGATGCTGATCTTCCGGCGCTGGAGCGGTTGATCCCGTTGTCGGTGCGCGGGCTGCAGTCGGCGGTCCATACTTCGGCACAAATGGAGGCGGCGCTCGGGCCGGTCTTTGGTGCGGATCGGCAACTCATTCGGGACGGGACTTACTTTGTGGTGGAGCAGGGGCACGAGCTGGTGGGCTGCGGCGGTTGGAGCCGGCGCAAGGCGGTGTTTGGCGGGGACCGCGAGAGAGCCGGGGAGGACGCGGAGCTGAATCCGGCACTCGATCCGGCCCGGATCCGCGCGTTTTTTGTGCATCCTGACTGGGCGCGGCGCGGGATTGGGCGATTGATCCTGGCGAAGTGCGAGGAAGCGATCCGGGCGGCAGGATTTCGCGAAGCGGTGCTGGTCGCGACGCTCACGGGTGAGCCGCTCTACGCGGCATTTGGATATGCGGTGCGGGAGCGTTACGAGGTGCCGTTGGGGAGTGGGCTCACTCTGCCGGTGGTGCGGATGGGGAAGAGTTGGCCGGCAGTCTGATAGATCGTGTTAAAACATCTTTTGAGGGGCCGGCGTGCGATTCACCGAGTGCACACGGCGCTGCAATGCCCGTGTCCAAATTCAAATAGAAAGAACCTCGAAAATGACAACGCATGTTGACGAAAAAATCTACGGAAACGTGATGGAGGTGCACCTCAACGGCACGCTGACCAGGGAGGATTACGAGCGGTTTGTGCCCGATACGGAGGAGTTGATCCGGGAGCACGATAAGATCCGCTTGCTCGTGATGCTGGATGACTTCCACGGCTGGAACGCCGGCGCGCTCTGGGAGGACATCAAGTGGGATGCGAAACACTTCAACCACGTCGAACGCATCGCCGTGGTGGGTGAGAAGGAATGGCAGAAATGGATGGCGAGCTTTTGCAAGCCATTCACGACGGCCAAGGTTCGCTACTTCGAACTAGGCCAGGTGGCCGAGGCGCGGAGCTGGCTCCAGGAGAATGTTTGAAGTCTGCGCGGCCTGAATTAAACGCGGAGAACGCAGAGGGAAGAGAGAGGCTCGCAGAGGGGGCGGGGAGTACTCTCGCGCCCAAACTCCATTTGGGCGCGCGCTTGGGAGGGCGACTCTATCGCCCATGGCGGGGGCGTCGGTGGGCGGGCGCCACGGATCACACCCGCCGACACCCCCGCCGTGCGAGATGGAGTCTCGCTCCCAATTGCGTGCCCAAATGGAGTTTGGGCACGAGAGTCGCTTGCGCGGTGGGTTCTTCCCCGGCACCGGTGGCGCTGTGCCCTCCAGCGCCGATCTCAAAACGCGGAATTCAATTCCCTCTGCGGCCCTCGCCAGATTCTCTGCGACCTCTGCGTTGAGTGTGGCCGTTGCTCTACACGAATACCTTGGCGATTGGCGTGCCCTTGTCGGTAACCGGGATGGGGCGTTCGCCGTTCATGATGTTCTTGCTGGGATTGACGCCCATGGTGGCGAGGATGGTGGCGAAGAGATCGGGCACGCCCACGGGATCGGCCTCGATGGTCATGGCGAGATGGTCGGTCGTGCCGATGCACTGGCCGGTGCGCAGGCCGCCCCCGGCGAGGACGACGGTGAAGCACTTGCCGTGGTGTCCGCGGCCACCGCCGCTGTCGAACTGCGCCGGCCGGCCGAATTCGCTGGCAATGACGACGAGCGTCTTGTCGAGGAGCTTGTGGGCTTCGAGATCGGTGATGAAGGTGGCGACGACGTGGTCCAGTCCCTTGATGAGGACGTGCAATTCGCGCTGGGCGGCATTGTGCGAGTCCCAGCCGGCGCCGTTGACGAAGTTGAGGTTGAAGCCGACTTCCATGAAGCGGACGCCGCGCTGGATGAGGCGGCGGGCGAGCAGGCAGCGCTGGCCAAATTCGTCGCCGTAAGTGGCGCGCAGGGAATCGGGTTCGTCGGCGAGGTTGAAGGCCTTCATGAAGTCGCCGCCCTGGAGGTGGAAACCTTCGGCAATGGCCTCGTCGTAATCGCGGGGTGCGGTGTCGTCGATCCGGCCGAGGTAATCTTCGCGGACGGTGTTGAGCAGGCCCTCGCGGCGCGCGGCGCGGGCGTCGTCGATGTCACGCGCGCGGCTTAGGCCGGCCGGTCCGCTCGCCGTGTCGGTGAGGTAGACGTAGCCGGATTTCGGCCCAAGGAAACCGGGGCCGCGCGTGGCGCTCGGGTAACCCATGACGACATAAGCGGGCACGCCGTCGGCGGCCGATTTGCGCTCGTGCGCGACGAGCGAGCCGATGGAAGGATAGACCACGCTGCCGCTGGGCAGGCGGCCGGTGTGCATGCGATTGGTCGCGGCGGCGTGCTCATCGATGACGTTGTGATTGACCGTCCGCACCGGGATGAGGCGGTCGGCCATTTTCGCCAACTGCGGCAGATGCTCGCTGAACTTCGCGTCGGGGATGGCGGTGTCGATGATGTCGTAGTAGCAACCGGGTTGCTTCTTGCCGTCACCGCGCGTGGGCTTGGCGTCGAAGGTATCGATCTGCGACATGCCGCCTCCGAGCCAGATGAAGACGCAGTGCTCGGCTTTGCCCATCGGGAACGACGGTTCGGCGCGGCCGATGTGGGGAATTGCGAGGGCGCCGGCGGCGAGCGAAGCGCGGGTGAGGAAGTCGCGGCGGGTGAGGGAAGGGGAAGGCATAGTTTTAAGTTTTAAGTCTTAAGTTTTAAGTGGATGCGCCGGTGCGGTTCTTACGGAAACTGAGCACTGAGAATTTTGGTTGGGATTAGGGCTCGTAGATGAATTCCGGCGTGAGCATGAGCGCCCAGACGGCGTCTTCCATGCGTTCGCGCCAGGGGGCGGCGAGGCGCGGGGTGGGCAGGTCGCCGGCGCGGACGAGCTTTTCCATTTCGTAGACGACGTTGGTCGCCTCGGGGTTGAGATGGTTGCTCCACATGGCGACTTTCGTGACCCGCGGTTTTTTCGGCAGGTCGCCGCTGGGGACGGCGAGGAGACGGTCGGCGTAGCCGGGGCTGAGATCGGCGATGAAGGCGGCGCGTTCTTTTTCGCTCGGGGCGCGGCTGAGGACGCGCTGGAAGAGTTGCGTGACGAGATCGTCGACCGGCTGGTCGCGCAGGGCGAGCGTCGTGAAGGCGCTGTCGTCGCTCAAGCGCGTGATGCGGGCGCCGAGTACGCCATTGGCGATGCCGGCGGGCTGGAGGACATTGGGCGCTTCTTCGCGGGTGCTCCGGGGCTCGGCGCGGGATTCGCGCCAGCCGAAGTTCAGCAGCACGTCGGTGATGGTCTGAGCCGCGGGCTTGGCCAGGGCGGGACGGTCGCGCTCATTGCTCAAGCCGACGAACTGCCACGCACGCCGCGGTTTCCCCGCGTTGAGGAAATCCTTAACCGAGCGGTGTGCATCGAGGTCGAAGTTGAGTTCCTCGCAATCGAATTCCTTGCCGGCGACCTGGAAGAGAGAGTCGACGATCTGCTCGGCGGTGAGGCGGCGGCGCGCGGGTGAGGCGAAGAGGCGAGCGTCGGGCTTGGCGAATTGCGAGCCGGAGCCGGTGACCACGCGCTGGTAGGTTTCCGAGTTGAGGATGAGCCGCGTGATGTGCTTGAGATCGTAGTCGTGGGTGATGAGTTCGCGGCCGAGCCAGGTGAGCAAGTCCTTGTGCGAGGGGCGGATGTCCTCCCAATCATCCACCGGATCGACGATGCCGAAGCCGAGGAGGCGCTTCCAGACGCGGTTGGCGACGACCTGCGGGAAGCGCTCGTTGCGCGGATCGGTAATGATCGCGGCGAGTTGTTCGCGCGTGTCCTCGGCATTGCGGAGCACGCCGGGCAACGGGTCGGATTTGAGATCGGCGAAGGGAAAGTGCGGGTCGATCTGCTGGCCGGGCTTGAGCGAGACGACCACGCGGCTGTTCGGATTAAGGCCCGGGGTGAGGCTGGAACTGGGCACCTTGACCGGCGAGCGCTGGAGCATGGCGGACAGGCCGAAGAGATCGCCCTGGTCGTAGGGATGATTCGGCGCGTCGTGGCAGCGCGCGCATTTCATTTCCATGGCAAGGAAGGCGGAAGAAACGATCTGGGCCTTGTTCGCCATCGGTAGATCGTTTTGCGTGGCCACACCGAAGCCCGCGCTGCCGCCGTTGCGCTCGCTGCCTTCCATGAGGACGAGGGCGGTGACGAAGCGATCCATCGACCAATTGTCGCGGAGCGCGTCGCGGAGGAAGTAGCGGAAGGGGCCGGTATTGTTGAGCGTGGCCTTGAGAATGGCGGGATTTTCCGCGAGCACGTCCTGCCAGTAGGGGACCCATTGGTCCGCCCAACGCGAATCGGCGAGCAAACGGTCGATGGCCTTCGCGCGCTTGTCATTGCTGGTATCGGCGACAAAGGCCGTGAGTTCCTCGGGCGTGGGCAGCAGGCCGATGGTGTCGAGGGTGACCCGGCGGAGGAAGGAGGCGTCGTCAGTCAGCGCGGCCGGCGGCACTTTCGCGGCTTCCAGTTTGGCCGCGATGAAGGCGTCGATGGGGGAGCGAAGATCGGAGATGGGAGATCGGAGTTCGGGGAGAGTGATCGCGGACTTTTTGGTGATCTCGGCGCGGGCGAGGTCGTGGCGGGTCTTCCAATAGGCGAGTTCGTCGGCGTTCGCCCGGCGGGCGGAGGCGAGATCGTCGATGTGCACCTGCTGCTGGCGCGAGTATTGTTTCCAGCCGTCGTCGGTGAAATCGAACCACTGGTCATTGTTGGTCAGCAAGCGGAAGGGCGCGCCTTTGGTCGAGATGCTCAGGCTCGGCTGGCCGATCTCGGGACGCAGATTTTTTCCGCCGACGAAAGTCTCGAACACGAGGACGTGGGGTTTGCCGTCGCCCTGGATCGTGGCCATGGCTTCGCTGTGCCCGGGCGGGAGCAGGGCCACTTCCTTGACCAATTGGATGGCCAGTTGATCGGGCACGGCCTCGGCGTCCGAGGCGCGCGAGGGTCCGACTGGCTTGGCAAAGAAATCGGAAGTCGCGATGATCTGGCCGTCGAGAGACAAGCGGCCACCGCGCATGGCGCGCATGAGCACGCGATGCTCGCCCGGCGGCAAGGTGATGGCTCCGGCCATGCGGACGAGGAATGGAATGGAACGGTCACGCCGGACGCCGCGCGGCGAATATTTCGGGATGATGCTGGCGAGGGCGAAAGCCTGTTCCGTCCACCCTTCGGTCTTCGTCGCGGGCACATTGCTCCACGAGGCGTCCACGCCGGCGGCCGTCTTCGAGGTTTCGGAATCGTTGCTCGTCCAATCGGCGGCCCTGGTCTCGGCTTCGCTGACGCCGTGCTCGAAGACTTCGACCTGCACGAGGCCCTTGGGAAGTTCATTGAGCTTGATGACGGGAGCTTTTACCACGGCGGCTTTCAAGGCCACGCCCGAGCAGCGTGCCTTGATGGCTTCGGCGGAAAGCGCGGCGCGATACACGGCGATCTCGTCGAGACGCCCGCGGAAACTGGAGGAGGCGGAGCCTCCCATCGCCGTGCCAATCCAAACTTCATCATTGTCCGACCAGGGGCCGAGATCCGTCGGGCCGCCCATGTCCCATTCGCCCGCGATCGGCGCTCCGTCGATCCAGCCATGGGCGCTTTCGGGCTCGCCGAATTTGTAACTGACTGCCACGTGATGCCAGCCTTCGCCGGGGAGGAAGCCCGTCGTGGAAGTCCAGCGATGCCAGAATTCCTCGCGGCCGCTGGTGGCGTCGCGTTCATCGCGAAAGACAAAGCTGACCCGCGCGGTGCCGTCGGCTTCGCGCAAACGCAGGCCCCAATTCTGGTTATGCGGCGGCAGGCCCGCGCGATTGGTCCGGCCCTTGCCGATAACGTAGGCGTTCTGGCCGTGGTTCAGGGCGTCGCATTGCACCCAGGCTTCGACGGTGATGCTTTCGCCTTTCTTGAAGGCGAAGCGGCTGTCGGCGTCGGCGATGCGCAGGCTGGCGCCGGGTTGGTGCAGGCCGATGGCGTGATTTTCCTTTTGAAACTGCGGATACTGCGGCGGCCGCGGCCCTTCGGCGATCTCCGCACCGCCCTGGAGCAGCGGCTGCGTGGCCGTCGGATTGGACGACCAATGCTGGATGGGATGGTCCTTCGCGATGAGATCGTCGTAACCAGCGGCAAGGGCGGACGCACTGAGCGCGAGGAGAACGAGAAAGCGGAGGAGCGGGTTCACGGGAGGAAGGGTGTCAGGAAAGAGTATCCCAGACACGCGCCCAGGTGAGGGATTTTTTGCTAACACTTTCGGGGGATGCTCAGTCGAGGTGAATGAGACCTCGACGAATCCCTTCCGAAGTGGCTTGGGCGCGGTCAGCGACGCCCATCTTGACGAATATATTACTGGCGTGCCGTTTGACCGTTTCTTCCGAGATGCCAAGGGCGGCGGCGATTTCCTTATTGGCTTTGCCGCGCGCGATGAGTTGCAGCACCTCGCGCTCGCGTTCGCTGACATCGGGTGTGCCGACGCGTCCGGCGAGGCGCTGCGCGAGGGCGGCTGGTAGATGACGCTCGCCGGCGGCGACGGCCCGGATGGCGGCGAGCAATTCCTCGCGCGGGGCGGATTTGAGCAGGTAGCCACGCGCGCCTGCTTGCATCGCCCGGTAAATGTCCTCCTCGCTGTCGAAGGTGGTGAACATGAGGACGCGGGCGTCGGGCCAATCCCGGCGCAAGGCGGCGGTGCCCGCCGCGCCATTGGCGCCCGGCAACCGCAGATCCATGAGGACGACATCCGGTTCGTGCTTCCGAAACTGGGTGGCGGCTTCTTCCGCGCTGCCGGCCTCGGCGACTACGGCCAGGTCGTCCTCCAGGCCGAGTGACGCGGCCAGGCCGCTGCGGACAACGTGGTGATCGTCGACCACCAGGATGCGAATGGGTTTGGGCTTGGGCATGGTGGTGGTTCTGGTGGTTAGGCCGCAAGCGGGACGGTGACTTCGACGGTCGTCCCGTGACCGGGGTTGCTGCGGAGTTGAAGCGTGCCGCCGAGCTTCTGGGTGCGTTCGCGGATGCCGAGCAAACCAAAATGCCCATCGGGCACGGGAGCCGCCGTCTCGAAGCCGGCGCCATCGTCTTCGATCACGAGGCGCACGGCATCCGCGTTGGCGAAATCCAGCATGATGACAATTCGCTGGGCGTTGCCGTGCTTGACGGCGTTGGCTGAGGCTTCCTGGGCGACGCGAAGGAGTTCGTGCCCGATGGATTCGGGAAGACGCCGGGCCTCGCCGAGGGTGAGAATTTCCACCTGGCGGCCGGCGGTGGAAGTAGCCACGGCGGTGCGGATGCCGTCGGCCAGCGGCTGCCCCGCGAGCGAGCTTTCGCGGAGATTCCAGACGAAACTTCGCGCTCCGGTCTGGAGCTGATGGACGAGGCGTTGCGTGCCGGTGATCAAATCGCGCAACTTCGAATCCGTGGCGCGGGCGGTCGCGGCGTCGAGGCGAAGGCTCACGCCGACGAGTTCCTGTTCGAGCGTGTCGTGGAATTCCCGGGCGATGCGTTGCCGCTCGTCGGCGATGGTTGCGGCCGCGACCTGCGTGCGGATGAGCGCCGTCTGCCGCCGCACCTGGCGGCGAAGCAGTGCCGCCCAGGCGATGGCCAGGATCGTGAGGGCGAGCAGAGTGCCCGCCGCGATGGTGAGGCGGCGTGTGGTCCACCACGATGGCCGGCGCAGAATCGTGAGGTCGCCGGGTGAATGGCGCAGGAGCATCTCGAAGGTGCGGGCGCGCGTGCTGAAACTGCGCGTCGGCTGCGTGGCCTCGATCACGCGGCAGATGCCGGTGAGCCGGACCCGGGCGCCGATGGCTGGAATCTCATTCTCTGGCGGTGGTGGGTGGGCGACCGCTTCAAACACCGTGCCGCCCTCTTGAAGAGCCAGTCGCAGCCGATCCGATTCTCGAATCACATCGCGCACGTCCGCTTCCACCGTCACCAAATCGGCATCGAGTTTTCCACTGGCCAGATCCTTCACCGCGACCGTGTTGGCGACCAGATTGGCTTTCTCCCCGGTGCGGCGGAGCGTGGCGTCGTCGAGTTCCGCGCTCAGCGTCCCCATGCCGGGGAAACCCAGGGCCTCGACGATTTCGCCCGGCGCGAAGGTCTCATTGGTCAAGGTGAGCACGCGCAGGCCCTGCACGTCGTCGCGTAGATAAACGGCGGCGCCCGGCTCCTGGTGGGTGACCGCGCCGCGAACTTTCACCCGGTGCCCGGCCCGGCCATTCGGTGCGAATCGCAAAAGCTCCGCGGCCGGCGTGGCGTCGATGGCGTACGGATCGTCGGGCGCGGGTTCGAGCACCGTGATATTCGCGAGGGACCGCACGCGAAGGTGCGGGGCGACGAGCTGCCGGTGATCGTTGATGTAACCGGCGGCAATGCCCGTCACTCGCACCGTGGCGTCGACGAGGTGTTCATCCACCGTCGATTCGTCAGTCACCGGATACACATCGAGCGAGCCGTTACCAAGGGCGACTTTCAGCACGGAATATTTCCCGGCGGGCGTCACCGACCGGACGATGCCGCGCACCTCGACCCAGTCGTAGTGATATTGCCCGGAGGCCAGTTGCTCGTAGTTGATGGGGCGCGGGGTTGGCGGTTCGCCCTCGCTCAAGACGGTCACCTTTTTGCCGACGATGCCGGCCAGATAAAGGCCGGGGTAGGTTTCGCCCTCCACATCGATTCGTTCACCGGCATGGAGATCGGGCAGGTTCTTGCTCCAGCGGATGAAGGTCGCGCCGGTTTCATCGCGGAGAAAGATCGTCCGCTCCGGTTCGACGAGCGTGACGATGGCATGCAGGTGGACCGGGTAATGCCGTGCGGCTTCGGTGGCTGGGAGATTGCGCAAATCGCGGGCGGTCGTGATCGTCGGCAAATCCGCCTCCTCCGGCTGGAGCGAAAGCGCACCGGCGGCCAGCAGGGCGAAAAGCGGGGGAAGGGAGTGCACGACGCTCCACCTTAGCTGATGGGGCAAGTCGGGAACTCACCCAATTGATAAATAAGGATGACCAGTCGGTCCTCCGCTGTCGAAACCTTGCCAGCGTGGTGTTGGGTGGCTATTGTTTGGGCAATGAGCACGCTGACCGAAATCGAGGCTGCCGTGAACGCTCTGCCTTGGGATGAGCAAATGACCCTGCTGCGCCGCATGGAATTGAAGATTCGTGATGCGGCACCTTCCAGAGGAAGGCTGGTGATGGAAAACGGACATGCAGTCCTGGCGGCTCCGCAAGGGGCACCAGCGATGACGCCGACGCTGGTCAAGGCGCTCCTCGCGGATTTCCCGTGAGCGTCCTGCTCGATGTCAATCTCTTGCTGGCGTGTGGGTGGCAAACTCACGCGCACCATTCGGCGGCGTTGAAATGGCTGGAGGGGTTGGAGGAATTCAACACGTGTCCATTGGTCGAGCTTGGTTTTCTGCGGGTGAGCATGGGACCGGCATTTCGTGTAACTTTTGAGGATGCGACAAAAGCGCTGGAGGACCTCAAAGGACGACCCGGTGCGAAGATGATACACGACGATTTTGCCCCGGCACGGCTCCCGACGTTGACTTCGCATTCGGAGGTGACGGATGCGTATCGTGTCGAACTCGCTCGCTCAAAAGGGCTGCGACTTGCTACGTTGGACGAAGCCCTTTGTAAGGCGGTGTGGGCCGCCGGGATCGCCTTTTGCCCGTTTCCCGAAGTCACGGTACAACCGTAAGTAATGGGGAAGGAGTGCTGCTCGGGAAGATGAAACCATCCGTCCGTTGCGATTACCCCAGACTCCTCTGCGTCGATCCCCGTTGGTCGCGGCGTGTGAATTCAATCTAAGCTCGCGCGCCTTGCGTGATTCCGTCATTGGTCAGGTTCCGCCTAATTCCCCCATTCATGAAACGCTTCCTCCTACTCGCCCTTTCTCTCGCAACCTTGCTCGCCGTTCCCGTGTCGCGCGCGGCCGAGCCCGACTACCCAGTCAGCGAAGATTCCAAAGTGCACGACAACGTGCCGAAGGGGGATCTGATCAAGTTTGATTTTGCCCAGTCGAAAATCTTTCCCGGCACCACGCGCGAGGTGACGGTCTACGTGCCGAAGCAGTACGACGGGAAGAAGCCCGCGTGCGTCTATATGAATCAGGATGGCGTGCAGTGGAACGCGCCGGTAGTCTTCGACAATCTCATCGCGAAGGGCGAGATGCCGGTAACCATCGGGGTATTTGCCAAGCCGGGCGTGGTCAAGGCGCTCGATGGGAACGCGGCCCTGGATCGATACAATCGCAGCTACGAGTACGACGGCATGGGCGACGGTTACGCGCGCTTTGTCCTCGATGAATTATTGCCGGCGGTCGAGCAGCAGACGACGAGCGACGGGCGCAAAATCATCCTGAGCAAGAACGGCAACGACCGCGCGATTGGCGGCAGCAGCAGCGGCGCGATTTGCGCCTTCATCGCGGCGTGGGAGCGGCCCGACGCCTTCACGCGTGTCTTCACGTCCGTCTGCACCATGGTCGGCCTGCGTGGGGCGAATGTGTATCCCATCCTCGTCCGCAAATACGAGCCGAAGCCGATCCGCATCTTCCAGGTGGATGGCAGCCACGACAACAACATCTACGGCGGCGATTGGTGGATGGCGAACCAGGAACTCGAACGGTCGCTGACCTTTGCGGGCTATGAGCACGACCACGTGTGGGGCGAAGGCGGGCACAGCGGCAAGCAAGGCACGGCCTTGTTCCCCGATGTGATGCGCTTCCTGTGGAAAGGCTGGCCCGAGCCGGTGAAGGCGGGCGCGGGTTCGCCGCAACTCCAGGAAATCCTCATCCCCGGGGAAGGCTGGCAGCAGGTGTGGGAAGGCGGAAAATTTACCGAGGGCATGGCGAGCAATGCGCAGGGCGAAGTCTTCTTCAACGACGTGCCCAACTCGAAAACCTACAAGATCGCGCTCGATGGAAAGATCGCGGAATTCATCGCCGACTCGAAGCGCGGCGACGGCCAGGCGGTTGGGCCGGACGGCAAGCTCTATGCCTGCGCCGGCGGCGCCCAACAGATCGTCGCCTACGATGAAAAGGGGCAGGGCAAGGTGATTGCGGAAGGCTTCCGCGGAAATGACCTCGTCGTCCTCCACAACGGGAACATCTACGTCACCGATCCCGATTGGGACGGGACCAAGCGGAGCAGCAATGTGTGGCTCATCAAGCCGGACGGCACCAAGACGGTGGTCGATACCGGGCTCAAGTTTTGCAATGGCATCACCGCGTCGCCCGATCAATCGCTGCTTTACGTCGACGACACCAAATCGCACTGGGTCTACAGCTACCAGATCCAACCCGATGGCACGCTGAAGGACAAGCAGCGCTACTTCCATCTGCACGTGCCGGACACCGCGGACGACTCCGGCGCGGATGGCATGGAAGTGGACAATGCCGGGCGTCTCTATGTCGTGACGCGCATGGGCTTGCAGGTCTGCGACCAGGCGGGCCTTCGGGCAAAAGATTACTTCCCCGGCAGCCCGTAGAACTTCCGGTGCAACGCCCGGAGTCGCGCCAGTTCATCGATCGGCGTGGGATGATCCTCCACGCGCAGGTCGATGTAGCGGTCATTCTCCCCACCGGGCCCGCCCTCGGCGCGCACGACGAGCAGCGCGGCGCTCTGTTGGCCACGCTTGTCACCGCCCTCAGCCTGCCCGGCCTGGAGCGCGGCGAGGAGCCACTCGGCCAATTCGCTCCCCTCTTCCTTCTGCGCACGCTCATAAGCTTCGGCCATGGCCGTGATGACCTTTTCGCCCGCCAGAAGGTTCCCCTGGACCGTGTAGTTACGGCCTTCGCGATGGCCTGCGAAAGACATGCACTCGGCGCCGGTGTGCGCTGCGGTGTGGCCCTGGGCGTCGATCATGCCGACCTGCCGTTCGGCTTTCAGCGGATCGGCCGCGAGGAGCGCATCGAGCGCTTCGCGCGGTGATTTACCCGCTTCCATGAGCCGCAAGCCGTCCGGACCAAAGCTCAACTTCGCTCGCGCCTGCGTAGCCACCGCGCCCACTCCCGCCTTCGCCCAAGGCACCACACTACCGACTCCGAAGTATTTGCTTTCGACAGCCACGCCGAGTTCACCGGTCGCCGGATCGAGAGCCACGATGGAAAAGGTATGCACCTCTGGGTCGGCCGCGCGCACGGCAAGACCGAGCGCGAGGAGCAGAAGCAGGACACACAGACGAAGCATGTGCACCTTATAGGTCACCACGCCCGGTGCTGCACGCATCTTCAGTTACGTGAATGCGCGGCGCTCACTGAACACCGACACTCAGTTCCGCGAGCCCTTTAGCCCAGGCTGCCCGTGCTGCGACCCCATCCAGTGCGACTCAATATTCTGCCAGAACAACGGCTCCGCTCCGTGACCGTAAGTCCACCAAAACCTCCCGGTCCAATATCCGGTCGTTTCGCGTTCGTCCTCGAAATACAGGTGCACCGCTTGGTAAAGCTCCGGCTTTTCGTTCGCGCACAAATGGAGTGGATTCTCTTCAGGCATGGCTGGAAAAAATTTCGCTGACCAGCCCGGATCGCACGCCGACGGGAAGGTGCGCGTATGATTTTTCGATTCCTTTGCGCTCCTTCCCCATGTCTCCTGCGTTCTGCGCAGTATAAACCCGTATGGGTCCAGCCGATATCACCGTGCATGGGTGGATGCCGCGCTCCGAGCGGCATGAGAAAGACCGCCACGCCGGAGGCGTCCATTTCTGCGGCAGGTGGCGGCGTAGGAGATCAGGCGCTACGCACGGCGGGCTTTTCTCATCGCGCTCGGAGCGCGCGATCCACCAATTCTCCGCGTCTCACACTCAATCGTCGTCCTTCAAGTCCGGATGAAACCACTTGCGCGGAAAGGCTTCGCCCGGCCGCTGCACCTCCCACACGGCGTGCGCCACGATCACCGGGTCGGCATGGTCCAATTGCGACCAATCGAGCCGGGCGCTGGCCTGGGCCCACCGTTTGCGTTCGCCGTGCAGCGCCGAGACCGGCGGGTTCATTTCGTCCAGCGGGATCCGGTTCGCGATGTGGGTGTAAGGAGTTTCGTCGGAGTGATCGACAAAGCACGCGGTCATCGGGGTCGCGGTGCGGTCGAACCGGTTCATCGCCGGCAGACCCAGGACCAATTCCATCGTCCGGACAAGCGACGTGTGATTGTAAATTTCGCTCACGACCGCACCCCGCCGCGTGTAGGGCGAAACGCAGAATGCGATCGTGCGGTGGCCGTCCACGTGATCCATCCCGAGCTGCGAGTCGTCTTCGATGACGAGGATCAAGGTCTCCTTCCAGAATCGCGAATGGGTCAACGCTTCCACGATCCGGCCCAGCGCCAGGTCATTGTCCGCCACTGCGGCGCGCGGCGTCGGGAAGTTGGGCTTGGTGCCGGTCGTATGATCGTTCGGCAGGAGGAGGATGTTGAGCGCGGGCATTTCGCCGGACGCCTCGAATCCCTTGAGATCGGCCAGATACTGGTCGGCCCGCCATTGGTCGGAAACCACGGTCGGGAAACCAATGTAGTGCGGATGCAGATAAGGTTTCAGCGCCGCGTTCTCGGTATTCGCCGTGATGGCAAACTTCCCTCCACCCGCCTGGTAATCCTCCCACAATTCCTTCCACGTCGGCGTCTTGCCCGTGGCCTCCTCCACCACGCGCGGCTTGTTCACGAACTCCCCATACACCCGAAGAGACTTGCCGGCCTTGACCGCGGAATTCCACAGGAAGCCTTCCGGCGAATACGCCAGCGGATCGCCGCCATCATACGGGTAGCTCCGGGCGTGGGCGGAATAGTTTTGCTCCATGTAGCCATTGGCCACGGCGGAAACCGTCCACTGGTGCCCATCGGCGGAATTGGTGCCGCTCGTGTAAGTGTTGTCGAGCAGGACCCATTGCCGGGCGAGGGCGTGCTGGTTCGGCGTCACCTCTTCGCCAAACATGGTCAGCTTCGCTTCGCCATTGCCCTCCTTCACATCGCCGAGCGTGCTGTCGTAGGTGTGGTTTTCCTTGATGATAAACACCACGTGCTTGAACAGCGACGGCTCCCCCGCCCGCTCGGGAATCGGCACCGCCGCCACTCCCGGGCGCGGCGCCAATTCGTTTTTGCCCCACCCATTGTTCAGCGCGACCTGCCGCGTCAGCTCGGCTGGCGGCCGCAATTGCGCCGGCTCGATGAACTGCACTGTGCCCACCGAGCCGGTCACTTTGTAGGCGTCCTTTTCCTTCGCGTAGCGCGCCCCGAAACCTTTGCTGCTGGCGACAAAGAGCCGGCCCGCGCGTTCGGCCACGGCGATGGGATACCAACCCGCCGGGAAGTAGCCGGAGACTTTTCCCTGCGGCAGTTCGAGCGCCGCCACCGCATTGGCGCCGCCGCACGTCACGTAAAGCGTTTTGCCGTCGCCGGCCAGGGTCAGCGAATTTGGAATCTGCCCAAACCCGGGATCCTGTGGCGGCCGCAGTGGAAAGGCCCCCACCCATTCGCGCCGGCCGGTATCGAAGGCGCCGACGGTATCCTCATCCGAATTGGCGACATAAAGCGTGGCCCCATCGGCGGAGAAGACCATGCCCGAGGGCTGCCGCCCGGCATCGACTTCCACGCCGGTGAGTTTCTCCGTGTCGATGATCGTGAGGCTGCCCCGCAGAGCCGCGTCGGTGCGCGTATCGACCCGCACCTTGTTGCCCGCCGAAGGCGCGCTGGCTTCGCCCTCGTGCGGCGCGCGTCCTCCGCGATTCGCGCAATACAGCGTCCTGCCATCAGGCGAGAGCGCGATCCGGTACGGGGCGATCCCGGTGGGAATCAAGGCCCCCGCCTGCTGGGTGGCGAGATCGATCACCGAGATGGCATTGCTAATTCCCAAGGCGACGTAGAGCCGTTGTCCATCCGGCGAGACAGCCAGGCCGGCCACTTGCGGATCGTTCTTGCTCCGCGGCTTGGAAGTTTCCTTGGCTTCGCTGGGCGGGGAAGCGTCCGCCGCGGCAAATGTCTTTACATTCTTGGGATCGACGGCACGAAAAGTCGTGGCCTTCCACGCGTCTCCCTCGCGAGCGATCCGGTAGATCGTGTTATCCGCGCCGCTGGCATAGAGCGCCTGCCCATCCGGCTGCCAGGCCAGCCCGAGCGGCCCGGGCGATACCGCAACGCTCCCTGTGACCGTGCCGTCCGGTTTGTAAATGAACACTTTGGTGGTCGTCAAAACGGCCACGACCGAACCATCCGGCGAGAGTGCCAGGTCCTTCGGCCGGGCGCCATCGACACGCTGGACCTTCCCAATCGGCGTCACGATCTGGTTGGTCGTGACCAGCACCCCGCCGCCGGGTTGGCCGCCGACCAGTTTCGCCGCGGCCGCAGCGCCGTCGCTCGGAAAGCCCATGCTCCCGCAAAGCAGCATCGCGCAAAACGTGAGGCCTCGCGGGATGAGGCCAAGGACTCTGGGTAGGGGTTTCATGATTTCGGCTCGGATCAGGGGTGGCCTCGCGAGTCTGCCGGGAATCATCCGGGAAGCGCAATGCCCAAGGAACGCCACGCGCCGACCCATCACTCCCATAACTCCCCTGCGTCGCATCCGACCCATACCCCGTCCCCCCTAGACCGCACCCCCGGCATGTGCTTACTTGTCGGCCCTTATGTTGACCTTTACCAAGATGAATGGCGCCGGGAATGACTTCGTGATGCTCGACAATCGCGACGGCAAGCTCGCGCTCGACAAGGCGCAGATTGCCAGGTTGTGCGACCGCCATCGTGGCGTCGGCGCGGATGGCGTGCTCGTCGTCGAGCCCGCGCAGAATGGCGCGGACTTCCGCATGCGCTACTATAACGCCGATGGCGGCGAGGCCGAGATGTGCGGCAACGGCGCGCGCTGCTTCGGACGCTTTGCCCAGCGGGTCAGCGGGCGGACCGGTGACGTGACTTTCGAGACGCTGGCCGGAAAGATCACCGCGCAGTTCATCGGCGACAACGTGCGCATCCAGATGAGCGAGCCGCATTCGCTCCGGCTGAACGCCGGTCTCGAATCCGGAGGCGAGATGCTCACCGTGCACTCGATCAACACCGGCGTGCCGCATGCCGTCGTCTTCGTCGAGGACCTGGAGGAGGTCGACGTCCGCCGCTTTGGCGCGGGCCTCCGCTACCACACCCACTTCGCGCCCAAGGGCACCAACGCCAATTTCATGAAGCAACTCGGCCCCCAAAGCATCGCCATCCGCACCTACGAGCGCGGCGTGGAGGATGAGACGCTGGCTTGCGGCACGGGCATGGTCGCCTGTGCCCTCGTTTTCCATGAAGTGACTGGCGCACCCTCGCCGGTCGCCGTGAAAGTGCGCGGCGGCGAAACCCTGGAGATCGCCTTCCGCCAGGACGGCAAGGTCTACCGCGACGTGACCCTCACCGGCCCGGCCGATTACGTCTTCGACGGGCAGCTCGCCGTCTGATCTGACCCGCGCGGGTTTTGCTATCCAAGTCCCGCGCTGTCGCTTAAAACCGCACGCTCTATGTTTGCAGGCACTTACACGGCGCTCGTCACGCCATTTCAAAACGATCAGGTCGATGAAGCGGCGTTTACCCGCCTCGTCGAGGGCCAGGTCGCCGCGGGCATCACCGGCATCGTCCCGGTCGGCACCACCGGCGAATCCGCCACCCTGGACCATGCGGAACACAATCGCGTGATCGAGCTCGGCGTGAAGGCCGCCGCGGGACGCTGCAAAGTCATCGGGGGCACCGGCTCGAACTCCACCTCGGAAGCGATCTCTCTCACCGTCGAGGCGGAAAAACTCGGGTGCGACGGCGTGCTGCTCGTGGCGCCTTACTACAACAGGCCTTCCCAGGAAGGGCTCTATCGCCATTTCGGCAAGATCGCCGAGGCGACGAAGTTGCCCATCATCCTTTATTCCATCCCCGCCCGGTGCGGCATCGAGATCGGCGTGGAAGTCACCGCGCGGCTCGCCAGGGCTTATCCCAATATCGTGGCCATGAAGGAAGCGGGCGGCTCCGTCGAACGCGTGAGCGCTCTCCGGGGGGCGCTGCCACCGGAGTTTACGATCCTCTCGGGCGACGATTCATTGACCTTGCCGTTCATGGCCGCCGGGGCGGAAGGCGTCATCAGCGTGGCCTCGAACGTTGTCCCGGGCGAAGTCGTGGCCCTGGTCAATGCCGCGCTCGCCGGCAATTTCAGCAAAGCGCGCGGCTTGCACTTCCGCCTCTACCCACTCTTCAAGGATCTCTTTATCGAGCCAAATCCGGTGCCGACCAAGCACGCGCTTTCTCTTCGCGGCGAGATGCGCCCCGACGTCCGCCTGCCCCTGTGCGAAATGGGCGAGGCCACCCGCGCGAAGCTCGAAGCGACTCTCCGCCAACTCCAACTTATCCCGTGAGCAAACCTCTCGAACTCATCATCAACGGCGCCCGTGGCCGCATGGGCCAGACCCTCATTGCCTGCGCCGCCGGCGATCCGGACCTGCATATCTTCGCGGCCATCGATGTCGGCGACGACTTCGCTGCCGCCGTGTCCGGCGCGGATGTGGTCATCGACTTCAGCCATCACTCGTCCGTCGAACCGGTGCTGGCCCGTTGCATGGAAAAGCACAAGACCCTGGTTATCGGCACGACTGGCCATACCGACAACCAGGTGTCCACGATCCGCCATGCCGCGTCGCAAATTCCCATCGTCTTCGCGCCGAACTACAGCGTCGGCGTGAACACCCTTTTCTGGCTCACGCGCAAAGCCGCCGAAATCCTCGGTCCGGGCTTCGACCTGGAGGTGATCGAGATGCATCACCGCTTGAAAAAGGATGCGCCCAGCGGCACCGCCAAGCGGCTCGTCGAAATTCTCGCGGAGGTGCGCAATCTGAAATACAAGGACGATGCCCGCCACGGCCGCCAAGGCATGGTCGGCGAACGCACCGACGCGGAAATCGGCGTGCACGCCATGCGCGGCGGCGACGTCGTCGGCGATCACACCGTCATTTACGCGGCGCAGGGCGAGCGCGTCGAACTCACCCACCGCGCTTCCAGCCGCGAAACCTTTGCCCGGGGCGCCCTCCGCGCCGCCCTCTGGGCGCACGGCAAACCTGCCGGTCTCTACGACATGCAGGACGTGCTCGGCTTGAAATAATCCATGCGCGCCGGGATCGCTCTCGGTTCCAATCTGGGTGATCGCCTCGCGCACTTGCGCCGCGCCCGCGCGCAGGTTCTCACCCTGCCCGGCGTCTCCCTGCCGGCGATCCATTCGCGCGTCTACGAAACCGCGCCGGTGCAGAGCGCGCCGGACGCGGGCGCTTATCTCAACGCCGTCCTCGAAGTCGAGTACACCGGCCAGCCCGTGACCCTGCTCGACGGCTTGCAGCAAATCGAAGCGGACCTTGGGCGCCCTTCCAAGCGACCGCGCAATGCGTCGCGCACCATCGATCTCGACATCCTTTACGCCGGCAATCTTGTTCTCTCGAACGAGGAAGTCGTC
>Ga0206812_1080_pt2 | contig 20873 bp, 19 predicted proteins | sample Alteio_BWOrgCont_54_FD_152912 | JGI IMG/M metagenome (GOLD analysis project Ga0206812, IMG submission 152912) | Enriched cells from forest soil in Barre Woods Harvard Forest LTER site, Petersham, Massachusetts, United States -... | ecosystem: Environmental > Terrestrial > Soil > Temperate forest >... | reverse complement strand
CTTCTTTCAACTCCTGTGCCAGCTTAATACTGGCTGCTGCCGCGCCCCCGCTGCTCATCCCGGCAAAAATACCTTCAACCTTTGCCAGCTTGCGTGTCATTTCAGTAGCTTCAGCCTCGCTGATATCTCTTACCTCATCCACACGTTTAGGATCGAAAATTTTGGGCAGGTAAGCTTCGGGCCAGCGCCTAATGCCGGGTATGGATGATCCTTCAACCGGTTGGCAGCCAACAATGCGGATATTGGCATCTTTTTCCTTTAAATATTTTGAGCAGCCCATAATAGTACCTGTAGTGCCCATGGCGCTTACAAAGTGTGTTATTTTACCTTCGGTGTCTCGCCATAGCTCCGGTCCGGTGGTTTTATAGTGAGCCATGTAATTGTCGGGGTTGGAAAACTGGTTCAACAAAAAATACTCACCGGTCGCAGCTTTCTCTTCGGCATAATCACGGCAGGCTTCAATGCCATCAAGCAATATTACTTTTCCGCCGAAGGCCTCCATAACCAGCGTACGCTCGCGGGTAGAGTTTGATGGCAGCACCAGCTCTATTTCCAGGCCGAATAAGCCGGCTATCATAGCAAGGGCAATACCTGTGTTGCCACTTGTAGCCTCTATCAGTTTGGTGCCGGGTTTAATATCGCCGCGTTCAAGAGCGCTGCGTATCATATTTAATGAGGCGCGGTCTTTCACGCTTCCACCGGGGTTATTCCCCTCCAGCTTGGCATATATAGTAACATTGGGGTTTGGATTCAGCTTTTTTAGTTCAACCAGGGGGGTATTACCTATCAGATCAATTATACCGGTCATTGTAGTTGATTGGGTTAAGTGGTTGATTGGGTTGGATTAAGTTTGTTTTTTTTTAACAGGTTGGTAACTACTCAACCAATCAACTTAGTCCAACTCAATCAACTATAATACATTTACTCTTTAATAATTTTTTCCTTTAATACGGTCACTTCGTGCGTATGGTAAACTTTTGAATTGGCGGGTACCGATTTTGTGAGCCAAACATTACCACCTATTATACTGCCCTCGCCGATAATTGTACGGCCGCCTAAGATAGTTGCACCGGCGTAAATTATCACATGATCCTCCACCGTTGGATGGCGCTTGCTGTTTGCAACCGATTTGTTTACACTAAGCGCTCCTAAGGTAACACCCTGGAATAGCTTCACATGCCGGCCTATGAAACAGGTTTCGCCGATAACTATCCCTGTGCCGTGGTCGATATGGAAATACTCGTCAATGGTGGCTGCGGGGTGTATATCAATACCGGTCCGTGAGTGGGCATACTCCGTTAGTATACGCGGGATAAGCGGCACACCCAGGCGGTACAGCGCGTTGGCCAGCCTGTAAAATGATATGGCATAAAAACCCGGGTAAGCCCTGATCACCTCGAACTCGCTTTTTGCAGCAGGGTCGCCCGCGAATGTGGCCTGTATGTCGGTATTCAGCATCCTGTATAGTTCGGGCAGGCTTTCAAAAAATGTTTTGGCTAATACTTCGTTAGCCTCATCATGCGCCCCGCGCGCAGCATCAAGAATATCACATAGTTCTTTCTCCAGTTTTTTAAACTCAGCCTCGAGCTGATGAACATAAGTGAAAAGCCGGTTTGACTGTTCGGGATAAAGCAAACGGATCACCCTTAAGGCCCATTCGGCTATCTCCTTATTGGAGGGGACAGCCCCGGTGATCTGCTGCTTATCTAATATTTTCTGGTAAAATGCTTTATTCATGGTATTTGCAATAGCTGCAGGCTTTATGTTATTGCCTCACAATTCTAATTAAAAAGTGAATGATCTGCGTCGCTTCAAAGTCAAAAAGAATGGCCTAAGATAGCGTTTATTAAAAAATAAGCCATACCCTATGGATATTACAGATTTTATAGGCGACAAGATTATTTATTTTGGAGTGAATGGCCTCATTTTTAGTGATTTGATAAAGGTTTGGTGTGTGTACCTAAGAACGTATAAACGGAATATAAAGTTACGATATTATTCCTTATCAGCTTAAAACATAGCTATTTAATAGTTAGATAATAGTTGTTTAAACATGGGTTTGAAGGGTGTTACCACGTACCTCATTTAACTATCACCTGGTTGACTCACCCCGACATCGCTACGCTTGTCGACCCTCTCTCCGCTAGCGGAAAGAGGGTAAAAAAATTAAAAACTATTTAATCCCTCTTTGCGGCTTGCCGCAGAGAGGGTGGTCGAGCGGAGCAAAGACCGGGTGAGTCGAATACCGGATATGGCTTAGTTATAATTATTTCTACCATCCAAAACACTGCTGACATAGGGCTGTCACCGTTGTGGCTTTACTTTGAGTTATAAACCAAAAAAGAAAACGTTATGTCAAACATCGAAATGTTATTAAAGGAAATGAACCAGGAAGCGGAAACCACCCGCAAAATATTATCACGCATACCTGATGATAAGTACGATTGGAAACCACATGAAAAAAGTATGACCGTGCGCCGCCTGGCTACGCATATTGCCGATATCCCTTCATGGGTTGAGATGGCGATCTGCACGGATGGACTTGATTTTGCAACAAGTACGCACAAAGAGCCGGTAATAAATAATACCAGAGAGCTTTTGGATTTCCTGGAAGAAAGTGTGACCAAAGGCGGAGAGGCATTGTCTAACGCCAAAGAGGCACAATTGGAGCAACAATGGACGCTTAGCAATGGCGGGTATGTATTAAGTGTAAGGCCGAAGGCGGAGGTGATACGTATGGCATATAACCAGATAGTGCACCACCGGGCACAGATGGGTGTTTTTTTACGCCTGCTGGATGTGCCTATCCCGGGAAGCTACGGGCCGAGCGCCGACGAGGATAATTTTTAATACTTCACCACTCATAGGTAAAATTGCGTATTTCCCGCAATAAAATACCGTTAAAACACCCGGTGTTTCCTTATTTCTTAAACTGTAATTTTACAAGCAGAAATAATTACCGCTTAAAAAAAGAAGAAACATGGAACAATGGGATTATTATATTTCGGGAATATGGAAGCATAAAACTGATGATAGTGAATACATATCTGATGTGTTTCTTCATTCAACATTAGGGGGCTTCGGTAAAGGGAATAAGATATGTAAGGATGATGTAGTGAGCCTATTGAAAAGTGGCGCTAAAATAACCACCATCACCTGGAATTATCACCTGATACAATGGCGCTTTGGCGCTAAAGTAGAGTTTGATGAAGTAAATGGAGAACACTATTTGCGTACTCACCCCGATGCAAACACCTTTGATGATTTAGAGAGTTCCATACAAATGGAATATATTTTAGTTGACCAATCCGTTACCAGCTTTAGTAATTAGTCTGCCTGCGAAAACACTAACTGTGAGGGAATCTTTGAGGGGCTGGCTATTATAGTCGGCCCTTTTAGATTTGTTATAAGTTGAAAGAAGTTCCATCTATTTCAACCCTTTCGGCATTTACAAGCCTTATAGCCAATATTTAGCGATAAAAAACTATTTTAAAAAAGGCATTTGATAATATAAATATTCGTCATATATTTGCAGTCCTTAAATAAAAAAGAATAATTAGCTAAAATGGCAAATCATAAATCATCATTAAAAAGGATCAGAGCAAATGCTGCGAAGCGTCTGCGTAACAGATACCAGGCCAAAACTACCAGGAACGCCATCAAAAAATTAAGAGGCACCACTACAAAAGCTGACGCTGCTGTACTTTTAACAAAAGTGATCTCGATGCTTGACCGTTTGGCTAAAAAGAATGTTATACACAAAAACAAAGCTTCGAATAATAAATCAAAGCTTACAAAATTTGTAAACGGCTTAAAGTAATTTAAACATAGATATTTTGAAAGGGCGTGCATTTATGTATGCCCTTTTTTGTTTTGCCACTTTTTTCATACTTTAATCGGGTGAAACCTTACGAGAATAAGATCAGCATCAAATCATGGGCCGAGGAGGACAGGCCGCGCGAGAAGCTAAGCGGGCAGGGTCGCCGGGCGCTGACGGATGCCGAGCTGATCGCGATATTGATCGGGTCGGGTAGTCGCACCGAATCTGCCGTTGAACTAAGCAAACGCATACTGCACCATTATGATAACGACCTGAACAAACTGGCCAAAGCATCTATTGCCGAACTCTCCAGTTTTAGAGGCATAGGCGAAGCCAAAGCGATCTCCATCATTGCCGCGCTCGAAATTGGCAGGCGAAGAGGCGATACGGAAAGTAAAACAGTAGAAACGATCTTGAGCAGCAAGGATGGTTATAATATCATGCGCCGCCATTTAGTCGACCTGAACCATGAAGAATTCTGGATCATATTATTGGGCCGATCAAGCAAGGTTTTGGGCAAGGAACTCATCAGCAAAGGAGGGCTCTCCACTACCGTGGCCGACCCTAAAATTATATTTATTACCGCGCTACAGCACCAGGCCAGCGGAATTATCCTGGTGCACAATCATCCTTCCGGTAATTTAAAACCCAGTCAGCAGGATATTAACCTGACTAAAAGCCTGGCTGCCGCAGGTAAAATGCTGGAGATTCAGATACATGACCACCTCATCATTGGCGACACCGGATTTTTTAGTTTTGGGGATGAAGGGTTGTTGTGATTTCGGATTTTTCGGTTTTATTTGTTTTTCTAAGGTGCTCAAGAGGGCTCCGCCGTTTCGGATGTTCGATTTCGGATTTTAAGACTTAGCAGACATGGAAAAGAAAATAGTTCAATATGTATCCCTGGTCTTTTTATCTATTTTGATTACGATCATATTACTTCAGTTATTTCAAATTATTATTAGAAATAAATTTTCTATCGAAGACTTTGCTTATACCGCACTATTAGCAGAGATGATATATTTCTTACCGCTTCTTATATATTTCTATCTATATAATTTAATGAGAAAAGCCTTTGTAAAAAGAAATTCAAACTTTTTACAAATTCAATATAAGTTTTTATTAGGTGTAGGCTTGATGTTAGTAATCGTATTCTTGATAGTCATTCTTGACAATATTGTTTTAAGGGGATTATCTTTATCAGAAATGCTAGATAATTGGCTTAATTATTTCTTTGTTATAGCTTTTGTACCAGTTGTAATTTCTTTAGAATATATCTATGAAAAGAAATTCGATAAGAAGTAATTTTTTGAGTAATTAAATTCGAAATCGAACATTCGAAATCCGAAATAACAGCTTTCGCCTTTTACCTTTATCCTTTCACCTATTATCTTTCCCCTTTCCCCTCCAAATCGTATCTTTGCCGATTATCCAATTGCACTAATGAAGATATCTTATAACTGGCTTAAACAATTTATTGATACCGATAAAACACCCGAACAAATTTCGCAGATACTAACCGGCATTGGTTTGGAGGTAGAGGTGCTCGACAAAGTGCAGCCTATCCCCGGCGGATTGGAAGGATTGGTGATCGGTCATGTTAAAGAATCTGTAGATCATCCAAATTCCGACCACCTGCATTTAACCAAAGTGGATGTGGGTACCGGTACCGACCTGCAAATTGTTTGCGGCGCTGCTAATGTGGCAGCAGGGCAAAAAGTGGTGGTAGCCGTTGTGGGCGCTACCGTTCACCCGATGGAGGGGGATCATTTCAAGATCAATAAATCAAAAATAAGGGGTGAGGTATCTGAGGGCATGATATGTGCCGAAGACGAGATCAGCCTGGGTACTTCGCACGACGGTATTATGGTGCTGGATGCGGATGCTGTTCCCGGCACACTGGCCAAAGATTATTTTAAGGTGAATGATGATTACCTGTTCGAGATCGGGTTAACCCCAAACCGTGCTGATGCGGCCTCGCATTTGGGTACGGCGCGCGATATTGCCGCTTTTGTAAAAACGCACATCAACAAACCTGATGTTTCGGGTTTTAAGGTGGATAATACCAGTCGGAAGATCGAGGTGGTGGTTGAGAATGAAATTGCTTGTCCGCGGTATTCCAGTTTAACGATCTCTGGTATCGAGGTGAAAGATTCACCAAAGTGGTTGAAGGAAAAACTGGCTGTGATCGGTATCCGTTCTATCAACAATGTGGTGGATGTAACCAATTATGTGTTGCATGGTTTGGGTCAGCCGCTGCACGCTTTTGATGCGGATGCGGTAAAGGGCAATAAGGTGATCGTTAAAACCTGTCCCGAAGGAACGTTATTTAAAACATTGGATGATGTTGATCGCAAACTTTCAGCTGATGACCTGATGATCTGTAATGCCAAGGAACCGATGTGTATAGCAGGTGTTTTTGGTGGAATAGGATCGGGCGTAAAAAACTCGACAAAAAATATATTCTTAGAGAGCGCTTACTTTAACCCGGTTTGGGTGCGCAAAACATCCAAAAGATTTGGCCTGAAAACCGATGCCTCTTTCCGTTTTGAGCGGGGTACTGACCCGGACATCACCGTGTTCGCGTTAAAATATGCAGCCTTATTGATCAAAGAAGTGGCAGGCGGAACGATATCTTCCGAGATATCGGATATCTACCCAAATCCGGTTGCGCCATTTGAGGTTGACATCACTTACAAAAATGTGGACAGGCTGATCGGTAAATCCATCGTACACGAGGAGATCAAATCGATCATAACTGCATTAGATATTAAGATCGTAAAAGAATCCGCTGAAGGCTTATCCTTAAAAGTGCCGCCTTATCGCGTGGACGTTACCCGCGAAGTGGATGTGATAGAAGAAATACTGCGGATATACGGTTACAACAATATCGAGATACCAACACAGATCAGGGCATCGTTAAATAATTCGATACGACCCGAAAAGGATGATGTGCAGAACAGTATATCCGACCTGCTCACCGCTAATGGATTTAACGAGATATTATCAAACTCGCTGACGAAATCGGCCTATTCAACAGACCTGGATCATGCAGTAAAAATACTGAACCCTTTGAGCAACGATTTGGATGTAATGCGCCAAAGCTTGTTATACTCCGGTCTTGAGGCCATTGCTTATAACCAGAACCGCCGAAACGGCGACCTGAAGCTTTATGAGTTTGGCAAGGTGTACAGCGTAAAGGATGAGAAATACAGTGAAATACAGCGTTTTTCGATATTCATTACCGGTGCCGACAAAACAGAGCAATGGAATCAGAAACCCGGCGAGGTATCGTTCTATAAACTAAAAGCTTTTGTTGACGGCCTGTTAGAGAAATTGAACATCAAAGATATTTTGGTCGAAGACGCCACCTGCAGCAAAATGGCCTTTGGCTTGCAATACATGCGCAATGGCAAACAGTTGGTTAAGTTTGGTTCGGTAGCGGCAGCTTCTTTGAAATTAGCTGACGTGGGCCAGCAAGTTTTTTATGCCGACTTTAATTTCGACCTGGTACTGGCTGCGGTAAGGAAGAACAAGATCATTTACCAGGAGGTTTCGAAATTCCCGGCGGTAAGGCGCGACCTGTCGATGTTGGTGGATACCAATGTTACTTTTGGGCAATTGAAGCAGATCGCCCAAAAAACGGAACGGAAATTATTGCAGGATGTAAACGTATTTGATGTGTACCAGGGCGACAAACTTCCGGCAGGTAAAAAATCGTATGCTTTAAGTTTTACTTTACAGGATGAAGAAAAAACTTTGACAGACAAAGGCATAGATTCAATAATGCAAAAATTAATTTATAATTTCGGAAAAGAAGCGGGAGCGGAGATAAGGAAGTAATGAGTGAATTAGTGAATGAGCGAATTAGTGAATGTATTTTTCTAATGCTCTGTCATCAAATCACTCATTCACTAATTCAATAAATCACTAATTAAAATGCCTTCAGTAGCTGAACAGTTAGACAAAGTTGTAGAAAAAACGGAGCGCTTAATAGAGCTCTGCTCGGCCCTGCAGGAAGAAAATGATCTGCTGAAGTTGGAGAATCAGGCGCTTACTACAGCCTTAAATGCCAGCAAGGATAAGGGCAAAGATCTGGAAGATAAGCTGAGGGTGCTGAAAGTGGCAAAATCATTTTCAGAGACAAGTGAAAAAACACTTGACATAAAGCAAAAAATTAACGAATTTGTGCAAGAAATAGATAAGTGTATTGTATTACTGAAAAAGTAGTATAAAAGTGAATAGCTCAAATGGGAGAAATCTCCATAAAAATAAATATTGCTGACAGAGTTTACCCCTTAAAGGTAAACATGGAAGAAGAAGAAATAATACGCAGGGCAGCTAAGCTGATCAACGACCGGATAAAGGAATACCAGGAAAATTATGCGGTCAGGGATAAACAAGACCTGCTTTCGATGTGTGTGCTGCATTACGCAACATCATCATTAAAGGCAGAAAAGAAGGTGACGGTGGAGGATACCGACGTCGCAGATAAGGTTTATCAGTTAGATCATTTACTGACCGATTTTTTTTCGAAGTAATAACGTTCTTTACACATACAGAGCAAATTAAGATTTAACCGCAGTTAAATTTTAGGTTTCACTATTAAAAACTTAACGCTTCAATATCAGCGGATCAAAGCGGCAACGTTACTTTCGGCAATCAGCCGCACTTAGCGGTATCCCGATCACGCACTGGGAAATGAGGTTTTTATATACATGACACTTAAAAATTAGTTGCGGTTTTTTTATTTATATAAACTAAAGATGAACACAGTATTATACATTATTATCGGGTTACTGGCCGGCATACCTACGGGTGTAGTCGTTGGCCGCTACCTGCTCAGGAAACTTTTTAAAGACCAGGAGTCGGCAGCACAAAGCAAAGTGAAAAAGATATTGAAAGATGCTGAAAACAACGCGGAGATACTGAGAAAAGACAAATTGCTGGAAGCCAAAGAGAAGTTTTTACAGATGAAGGCTGAGCATGAGCGCGAGATCAATGAAAAGAATAATACGATCAACCAGCGCGAAAACGGGGTGAAGCAAAAAGAGCAATCTTTCAATCAGCGGTTGGAGAACATGAACCGCAAGGAATCTGAACTGGATAATGTTCGTAAAAACCTGGAAAGACAAACAGAAATTGCTACTAAAAAGCAGGAAGAAGTAGAGGTGCTTAAACAGCAGCATGTGGATCAACTGGAAACCATCGCAGGCTTATCAGCTGAGGATGCTAAAAACCAGCTAATAGATAATTTGCGCGAAGAGGCCCGCACCAAAGCCATGATACAGATCAAGGATATTGTTGACGAAGCCAAACTTACTGCTACGAAAGAAGCCAAAAAGATCGTTATCCAAACCATACAACGTACCGCTACCGAGAGCGCCATTGAGAACACGGTTTCTATTTTCAACATTGAAAATGATGAAATAAAGGGCCGCATTATTGGTCGTGAGGGACGTAATATCCGCGCGCTGGAAGCAGCTACCGGGATAGAGATCATTGTGGATGATACCCCTGAGGCGATCATCCTTTCGGGCTTTGACCCGGTGAGGCGTGAGATTGCCCGCCTGGCTATGCACCGCCTGGTTACTGACGGACGTATCCACCCGGCACGTATTGAGGAAGTGGTTGCTAAAACCAAAAAACAGATAGACGAAGAGATCGTAGAAATAGGTGAGCGTACCGTAATTGACCTAGGTATTCATGGGTTACACCCTGAACTGATCCGTATGGTTGGCCGTATGCGTTACCGTTCATCATACGGGCAAAACCTGTTGCAGCACTCGCGCGAGGTGGCTAATTTCTGCGCTACCATGGCAGCAGAATTAGGACTGAATGTGAAACTGGCTAAACGTGCCGGACTGTTACACGATATTGGTAAAGTACCTGATGATAACCCGGAACTGCCGCACGCTATACTGGGTATGCAGCTTGCCGAAAAATATAAGGAGCATCCTGAAGTTTGCAATGCCATTGGCGCCCACCATGATGAAATAGAAATGACATCGATGCTGTCGCCGATCATACAGGCTTGTGATGCTATATCAGGCGCACGTCCTGGTGCACGCCGCGAAGTGGTTGAAAGCTATATTAAGCGTTTAAAAGAACTGGAAGAATTGGCTATGTCATATCCCGGTGTTGAAAAAACATTCGCGATACAGGCAGGCCGCGAATTGCGTGTAGTAGTGGAAAGTGAAAAGATTACCGACGCGCAATCAGAAGTATTGGCTGCCGATATCTCCAACCGTATCCAAACTGAAATGACCTATCCGGGCCAGATCAAAGTTACGGTGATAAGGGAAACAAGGTCGGTAGCGTTTGCTAAATAAGCCTCACCCCAACCCTCCCCTAAAAGGGAGGGCTTTTTTATTTTACAGTGGCAAAGAGTAAAAATTTAAACCCAGGTAAATCATCCAAACTGGTCGAAATGCGTCCGGTAGATGTTTATTTTGCTAAATACGCCGAAAGCCATCAAAACCCAACCAATAAGTTAATACACTGGATATGTGTCCCGCTGATCGTGTTCAGCCTGTTTGGGTTGTTATGGTCCATCCCTTTCCCTTATCTTAAATTTTTAGGTTCCTATAACGGCTACTTTAACTGGGCATCCTTTTTGATCGCTTTCAGTATTTATTTTTACTACAAGCTTTCGCCTATACTATCCTACTTTATGCTGGTAGTAGTGATGGGCTTTTGTTTGGGTGTGATTGAACTGGCCGAATGGCAAAAAGCGGGCGGCCCTGCCTTATGGCTGGTATGTTTGGTGATCTTTGTTATAGCATGGGTGGGCCAGTTTGCCGGGCACAAGATAGAAGGCAAAAAACCATCATTCCTTGATGATATTAAGTTCCTGTTGATAGGGCCGATATGGCTGCTGCATTTTATCCTCAAAAAGTATTCGATTAAGTATTGATCAGGAGGCTCCTATGGAGCCCAGGCATGTAGAATTCATTTTTCTATAAACAGGAAGTTCCTATGGAACTAATGAATAGCAAGTCTTCCCGGATATTTCTATAACAAAAAGAGCTGCTCCGTAGGAGCAAAATGTTGGTAGAAATAATTAGGAATAGATTTTGCGCCGTAGGTGCAATACGTGTTATGCACGGTTTAAAATGTGTTGCACCTACGGCGCAAAAAATATTATCTGTTTTTTTGCTACCAACATGATGCCCCGATGGGGCATGCCTAAATGCACGCTAAAATAAAAATTGATAGGAAGTTCTGTAGGAATTAAAACGCATGATAATTATTAGCGCTCACTTTAATAAGCGATGAGAAAGACTCCGGAGGAGTCGCCTGTTTGTAGAAACCATAAACACAAGATTTACAGGCTCCATAGGAGCCTCCTTAGAATTTTACGATACTCAAATGCCGTTCAGCACGATGATCTCAATGGCATCGGTTACATTTTTGCATTTGTTTACTGATGCCTCTAACGAGGAAAGTATATCCCTGTGTTTGATCAGCGTAATGGCGTCCTTTTCATTAGCAAACAGGTTGGCAAGTGCATAGTAATAGATCAGGTCGGTTTGGTGTTCGTATTCCTTTATTCTCCTGCATGAGTCGATCATAACCGATGTATCTCCGGTCTTATTTAATTTACAGATCAGCTTTTGTATCTCGATACACGATAGCCGTATGTAGTTAACCATTTCCCTTATCGCAGGAAAAAACTCCTCGATATGATATAATTGCATCCTTCCCGAAGCTTCGTGGATATTGTCGGCCACATCATCGATTGCCGATGTCAGTATGTGAATATCTTTGCGGTTAAAGGGGGTAAAGTAAACCTTATCCAAACCCAGGTAAACCTTGTGCGTGATATCATCGCCGGTTTCTTCCAAAGCATTTATCTGCCTGTATAGCGGTTCGCGCTCCTCTGCCGACCCGGTATCCATCACCCCGGTAAGCAATTCAGACATTTCCACAATGTTTTTCCCCGCCTGGTTAAACAACCCGTAGAACAGGGCCTGGTGCGAGAAAAAGTTATGAAATAGCTTGCGCATGCTTTAAATTGTGGAAAGGCCAAAAGTACTCCGGCTATATTAAGACATCATTAACCAAGTGCAGAGCCATGTTAAGAAATTGTTATTTATGCGTTATGTTATGCTTGTGTTGATTATTGTTTCAGTGCTCGAATAAGCCCAAATTGGCCTGTAAAAGCAAAAACATGGTATGATCCGGAGGGCGGCACAACTATTAAAGCGCAACTTCTTTGTTACAATAATTTTTTTTATCACAATTTACAGTCAACTTTGTATTTGAATGAGTAACACAATAGTATAATGCAACGGATTACCGTTTTCAGGTTAATATTCACTTTAGCTGCCCTTTTATTTATTGCCAAACCATTTTTAGGTTTTGGAGCGCTTAGCCGGGAACTTCGCCCGCGCCAGGTGCATACCGTTTTAGCAAAGAGTTTTACCAAACGCAAGCCTGAAGGTTTGGAAGAAGCTGATGCCAATGTGGAATCTATCCACCAGCTCATCATTAATCCACTCGTTACTTTATTCGCCACCATCTCTTTTTTACTGCTTACCTTATTCCCTTCGGTATTCAGCAACTGCATTAAATTAACCCAAAGGGTTATAGCCGATATACGCCTGGGGCTCTTGCCAAAAGAACCTGCCTATCTGCTCGCAGGTAAACTTAGTATTTGATATTCCCGCAAACCGATCCTGTCGGTAATTTTTGATAATGAGGCAAATCTGCACTCAATGTCATTCTCTTTTCTATCATATCAAATTAATTATTTATAAAAATGCTAAGTTTAAAAAGAAGCCTGTTCATTATGCTGCTGCTATTGATATCAGTATCAGGGTATGCACAGCAGACACCGGCACCCGTCACGCTAAAACAATTATTAAACCGGGTTGATCAAAACGCCCCCACATTAATAACCGATTCATCGGCGATCAATATACGGCAGGCACAAGCCGTGGAAACGCGCAATAACTGGCTGCCAAATTTAAAGCTGAATTACCAGGCCGATATTGGCACCAGCAATAATGTAATTGGGCCTTACTTTGGTTTTGGTATTATTCCATCCAGTTCGGGAGGGGTGCATACTACCAATGTTACTACCGCACTTTCAACAAATTTGGGAATAGCCGCATTTGACTGGGAGATTTACAATTTCGGCTATTATGGTGCGCAGAATAAAGTAGCGCGCTCTAACATAAATGTAGAGCAAAGTAATTATGCCCAATCAAAGTACCAGGTAGAGGCCTATACTATTAACAACTACCTCCGGTTGCTTAGTTTACAGGATTACCTGGCTATTCAATACCGGAATATTGAGCGCAACCAGGAAATTTTAAGGTCCATTAGTTCCTTAACAAAAAGCGGGGTGAGGCCAGGGGTGGATACCAGCGTGGCTAATGCTGAATTGTCAAAAGCAAGGCTGAACTATATCGAACTGAATGATCAATTTAAGCAAGTTCAATTGCAACTTTCGGCTATAAGCGGGCTTCCGTATCAAAATATTATAGCCGATACTACGATAGAGGCTCAATTAATAGGATTGCCTGTGCAGCAATTCGTGATCGACACAGCCAAACACCCGTTGATCAATTATTATCAATCTATTTACCAGAACAGTAAACAACGCGAGGAGCTGGTTAAAAAGCAATATAACCCGAAAATATCACTGGAAGCAGCAGCCTGGGCCCGTGGGTCGAGCGTGGATGCGAATGATAATTTCAACAGCCTTTCTACCGGCTTTGGTTTTGACCGCGATAATTACCTGGTAGGAGTGGGCATCTCTTATAACCTGTTCGACCTTCGCCGCAGGCAGCTAAAATTACGCACCCAAAAAACGGAAACGGATTATGCGCGCAATAAACTGGAAGAGCAAAAGATATTACTGGCAAACAGCGCCAACCAGGCCAATGCTGAAATGGAAACCGCAAAGCAGCGGCTGATAGAAATACCCAACCAGTTAAAAGCAGCTAATGACGGTTACCGCCAGCAATTATCCCTCTATAAAAACGGATTATCAAACATTATAGACCTTGATGCCGCGCTCAATATCCTGTACCGCGCCGAAACCGACTTCGCGCAAGCTAAATATGACTATAACAATGCCCTGTTTGGCCAGGCCGTGAGTCAGAACCAGGTAAATACAGTTTTAAACCTTTTAAAATAATTTAACTATGTCAATGGTCACATCCGCACTGAAAAGGCCAATCACTGTAGTGGTGATCACCATGAGCCTTTTAATATTTGCAGTGCTCAGTGCAATAAATATACCTATAGATATTTTCCCCAAACTCAATCTGCCTACCATTTACGTGATCGAATCATACGGTGGTATGTCGCCCCAGCAAATGGAGGGCTTTTTTGCCACACGCTTGCAGGATCAGTTTTTGTATGTTGATGGGGTAAAAAATATCAGCAGCAGAAGCATACAGGGCTTAACCATCATTAAAATCGCCTTTTACGAAAGCACCAACATGGCCGAAGCATCGGCCCAGGTTGCTTTGCAGGTAAACAGGGCGCAAAGTTTTTTCCCTCCCGGCGCCTTGCCGCCGCAGGTGATCAGGTATGATGCCTCATCATTGCCGGTAGGCGAACTAGTGCTGGATAGTAAAACCGAGAACCTGAAAGATATTTATGACCTGGCGGCAACCCGCATCAGGCCAATGTTTGCAACCATACCGGGCCTATCGGCACCGCCGCCGTTTGGTTCAAATGCCAGGACGATTGTTTTTAGCATCGACCCTGACAAATTGCGCAGCTTTAACCTTACCCCGGATGAGGTGGTTGATGCTTTGGCAAAATATAATGTGATGTCGCCCTCTGGTAACTTAAGGATAGGGGATATGATGTATTTAACCACCATGAATTCGCTGGTTAAATATTCAGCAAATTTTGGCAACATCCCGGTGCTCACTAAAAACGGTGTGCCGATCTACATAAAGGATATAGCCCGGGTTACCGATGGCGCGGATGTTACGGTGGATTATGCATTGATCAACGGCAAGCGTTCTGTTTACATACCTGTAGTTAAAAATGCCTCTGCTTCTACCTGGACGGTAGTGCAGGACCTGAAAAGCAAACTGCCAGAAATGCAAAACCTGCTGCCGAACGATGTGAAGATATCCTATGAGTTTGACCAGTCGGTTTTTGTGGTGAACGCGGTAAAGAGTTTAATGACCGAAGGGGGATTGGGCGCGTTGCTTACCGGCCTGATGGTATTGCTTTTTCTGCGCGATTGGCGGAGCAGTTTGATCGTGGTGATCACTATACCGGTTTCTATCCTGATAGGGGTGCTGCTGCTTAGTCTTTTCGGTCAAACCATTAATATCATGACTTTAAGCGGCTTGGCATTGGCAATCGGTATCCTCGTCGATCAGGCTACCGTAACTATTGAAAACATACACCAGCATTTGGAAATGGGTAAGACTAAACGTTTGGCTATATATGATGCCTGCGAGGAAATATCCTTCCCTTTATTGCTCATCTTATTATGTATCCTGGCGGTATTCGCGCCGTCTTTTTTGATGAATGGCGTACCAAAGGCGATGTTCCTGCCTTTGTCAATGGCTATCGGGTTAACGATGATCGTTTCTTATGTGCTGGCACAAACACTTGTACCTATCCTTAGTAACTGGATGATCAAAGCAGAGCGCTATCAAACTTATCATCATAATAAAGTTCATGCCCATGCCGGTGAATCGCTGGACGCGCAGGAAGAAGACCAGGTAAACAGGCACAGGCAGGAAGAAATAGAGCATCCGGAGCAAAACGATTTCTTTGAAAAAGTTAAATCGCGATTTATAAAGATCATTACTGGCCTCATGCCGCGTAAAAAACTGATCGTGCCCATTTACCTGGTGGTGGTGATCGCGCTTGCGGGTATTGGGTTTGTGGTGATTGGCAAGGATATGATGCCTAAATTAAATAACGGGCAGTTCCAGATCAGGATGAAAGAACCGCAGGGGACAAGGCTTGAACGCACGGAAGATAAGTTTAAACAGGTTTTACATATCATAGACCAAACGGTAAACAATCATGTAAAAATTACATCGGGATACATTGGCCTGGTGCCCAGCAGTTTTGGCAGCAGTAACCTATACGTTTTTAATACCGGTACACATGAAGCCGTTTTGCAGGTGAACCTGGATGAAGATTATAAGGTGAACATGGATGAACTAAAGGATGCCCTGCGCAAAAACATAGCCCAGGCCATACCAGAAATGGCCATCACCTTTGAGCCTATTGACATGACCGAAAAGATCATGAGCCAGGGAGCCAATTCGCCTATAGAAGTGCAGGTTGCCGGTAAGGATATGCAGCAGATAGAGACTTATGCTGATAAAGTTTTATCCAAATTAAAGCAGATCCCTTACTTAAGGGACGTGCAGATCGATCAACCATTAAAATATCCTATCATCGCTATCACGCTCGACCGGTTGAAGGTTTCGCAATTGGGGTTAAATGTGAGCGATATTGCCCGTTCGGTAACAGCAAGCACATCATCAAGCCGTTTTACTTTGAAAAATTTATGGCTGGATGAGAAAAACTCCTACACCTACCAGGTGCAGGCGCAGATTCCCGAGTATGTAATGAACTCGATGGATGAGCTAAAGGAAATACCACTGGTAAAAGGGCAGAGCAGCCCTACCCTGGCCGACGTAGCCACTTTTAAAACAGATTACGCCGCGGGTGAATATGACCGCACCGGGCCAAGGCGTTTCATCACCATAAGCGCCAATATTTATAAAAAGGACCTGGGGACGGCTACCACGGCAGTGCAAAAAGCGGTGAAATCGGTTGGAACACCGCCCAAAGGATTGATCGCTACAATTGAGGGGATGTCGAGCCTTTTAACCGATACGTTAACCAGCTTGCAAAATGGGTTGATGTTTGCCGTGCTGGTTATATTTCTATTGCTGGCTGCAAACTATCAGTCGTTCAAAGTATCGCTGTCGGTATTATCTACTATACCAGCGGTAATATTGGGCTCCATAACGGCGTTGCTCATCACAGGGTCAACCCTTAACCTGCAATCGTATATGGGGATGATCATGTCCACAGGGGTATCGGTAGCCAATGCGATCCTGATCGTTACCAATGCGGAGAAATTAAGGATAGACTATAAGGATGCAAGCAAAGCAGCTATCACCAGCGCTTCTATCCGCTTGCGCCCGATACTGATGACAAGTTTTGCCATGATAGCGGGTATGATACCGATGGCCTCTGGCATGGGTGAAGCCGGCGAACAATCGGCGCCGCTTGGTCGTGCCGTTATCGGTGGATTATTTGCCTCAACCCTTGCCGCATTATTTATACTGCCGATGGTTTTTGCATGGGTGCAAAATAAAACAACTTATGATGAGCCATCATTAATGCCTGAAGAATCAACTGAAACCATCACTAACATTAATATTAAATAAAAATGAAATATAGATCTTATTTGCTGATCGCAATAACGGGTTTGTTTGCCGCATGTTCCGGAAACCAAAAACCGGTTGACTTAACTAAGCAAAACACCAATAAATACAAGATAAGCAATGTGGCCGAAGAGGCGCTTTCAAGTTCAGCAACGCTGCCGGGGCAATTGGTGCCTTTTAATGAGGTTAACCTGTTCCCAAAAGTGAACGGATTTGTGAAGCAATTATTTGTTGACCGTGGGTCGATCGTTAAAAAGGGGCAATTATTGGTTATACTGGAAGCCCCAGAAATGGAATCGGAATTACAGGCAGCCAATTCGCGCCTGGTACAAGCGCAGGAAAACGCACAGGCCAGCACAGAAAAATATGCACGGTTAAAGGAGGCAGCTAAAGAACCAGGATCGGTATCCCCTTTGGACCTTGATAATGCAAGCGCAAAAATGCGAGCCGACCAGGCCATGACCCAATCTGAACGCTCCAATGTGGAATCTGTTAAAACAATGGCATCGTATTTACGCATCTATGCTCCTTTTGATGGAATGATCATCCAGCGGAATGTTTCGCCCGGCGCGCTTGTAGCTCCTGGTAAAACCAGCGACCAACCTATGCTTGTTTTACAGGATATACATAAAATGCGCCTTACCGTTGATATCCCTGAAGATTATGTGGATAAGGTAGATCTGAAACAACCGGTTAGTTTTATTTTTAATGCGATGCCGGGGCAAGAACAGTCTGCAACCATCAGCCGTTCGGCAAATGCTTTAGGCAGTATGCGGGAAGAAGCTATTGAAATTGATGTGGAGAATAAGAACGGGCAGCTAAAACCCGGCATGTATGCCGAAGTAAAAATACCCATGGTATCAGGTGCCAAATCATTATTGGTGCCAAATACTGCCATTGTGCGCTCAACCGAGCATGAGTACGTGATCGCGGTAAAAAATGGAAAAGCAAGCCTTATTGATATTAAAGAGGGTTTGATCAGCCATGATTCTACCGAAGTGTTTGGTAACCTTAAGGCAGGCGACCACATTGTTACTATTGGTAATGACGAATTGAAAGACGGAGACCCGGTTAATTAACCGGGTATTGCATCCGTTAGCAATTTCGATATCACCAAACGTTCCTATGGAACGTAAATGGTTTATTGACATGGTTTCTACCGACCATGCGTCCTTACAGGACGCTTTGGTGAATTTCTCGTCCCGTAGGGACGTTTCGTTGGTAGAAAAAAGACCACATGTATTGCGTTCCATCGGAACGCCTGGTGAGGTGCTGTGTGTAATTAGCTGGGCGTAAAAATGACACACCCCTCGCCCCTCTCAAGAGGGGAACCCAACGCACAACTCTGATTTAAAACATAATTATGTCGGCTTAAAGTCATAAACGGAATATTTCAATCGCACAGCATATTCCAATGTTAAGTAATTGTTAATCTATAAATAACACATAATAATCATCATAAATTATTGATTATTAAATTATTATGTTGTATTTAACTAATAGTTTACCGAGTTTAACTGACCTATATTCATGTCGCCAGGTTAAAATTAATGTTTGCATAATATTACCAAATGTTAATCATGTCTTAACATTAAGGTAATGCAGGGTATGCACTTTTGACCCGAAAATTAATTTAACCTGACAAGACATGAAAAAAGTGTTTACAAAATTAACCGGCTCTTTACTCTTATTAGCCCTGTTATTAATAGGCTTTAACAGTAAAGCACAAACAACAACTGCACCTGCAACTACGCTTGCCAGCGCAGATCTTACTAAAACTGATAAAAAAGCTGACGCGGCTACTACAGTAGCAAAAACTGCAGCAAAACCTGATGATGCTCCAGACAGCACCTTTAAACCACAAAGAAGATTATGGGGCTATGCATTTGGCGATGCTTATTTCGATCAGCATTCTCCGGCTGTTACTGCCACTTTAGGTAAAGAGAATAACTACTACCAAACTCCATCTAACAGGAGCGCTTTTCAATTCCGTCGTTTATACTTAGGTTATGATTATGATATAACCAGGAAATTCAAGGCAGAAGTTTTGTTAGCGTCTGAGCCAAACCAAAACACTACACCTACCACTGCTACTTCATCTGTAGCTAACGGCGACAACCTTGCTGATGGCAGGATGTCATTCTACATTAAAAACTTTAACTTACGTGTTAGAGATGTTTGGGCTGGAACCGACTTTGTAATTGGTGAAATGGGTACTCCTGGTTTCGCGTTGAACGAAGGTGGTACAAACGCGCCGGTTTCATTATCGGAAGCAACCTGGGGCTATCGCTCTATCGAAAGAACTATCACAGATTTCCACAAAAACAACTCTTATGATGTAGGCGTTGCTTTACAGGGGACATTTGATCCTAAAACCAAGAACTTTGGTTACGTTTTCATGATCGGTGATAACACCACTTCAACCTTAACTACAGGTTATAACCCTAACAGCGCCCTAAGCCCGACTAACCCTAACCCAAACACTGGTTTCTTTAAAATATTCTACGGTGATTTGTGGGGTAAATTCCTTGACCAAAAATTATACGTTGACGTATATGCAGATTATGCAAGAACACAGTCAAACACTGGCGTAGCTACTACTGTTCTTAGTTCAGGTACTTTGGGTACACAGGAGCACAATATGTTTAAAATATTTGTATCATACAATACATCTCCTTTAAGCGTTGGTGTTGAAGCTTACACTCAAAAAATTGGTTTAGGTGTAACCAACAAAGGTACTTTAACTGCCGAAGATGCAACTGTTCACGGTTTATCTATTTGGGCTAAAGGTGCAATCACCAAAGGTAAATTAGGCTGGTTCGCCCGTTACGATAGTTACAACCCGGATACTAAGATCAGCAGCGGTGATGCTTATGCAGTTAACACTAACTACGGTTCATACGATCCTACAGTTAAAGAAAAGTTCATTACTGCAGGTTTAGACTTTACCCCAGCTAAAAACATCCACTTTATGCCAAACATCTGGCTGACACGTTATACCAATAACTTAGATGCAAGCACGACAGGATATCAACCTGATAACCACACATTGGTTTACAGAATGACATTCTTCTACACTTTTGGTAAATAACAAACAGTAACCAATCAAACAAACAATAAACATGAAAGTAATTAAAAGTTTAAAGTTAGCAGTTGTGGCCCTGGCCGCATCGTGCATGACGTTAGCAGCTTCGGCTCAGGATAACACCTTATTAGGTGCAGGAAGTACTTTTGTTTATCCCCTATTTTCAAAAATGTTTTCTCAATACACCGCCTCAAAGGTTAACTACCAGTCGATCGGATCAGGTGGTGGTATATTACAATTAACCAACAAAACGGTTGATTTTGGTGACTCAGATGCACCATTAAATGCTGATCAAACTGCTAAAATGAGCGCCCCGGTCCTGCATATACCTATGACTTCGGGTGCGGTAATTGTAACCTACAACATCCCTGGTGTTACGGCTGCTTTAAACCTTACCGGTAAGGATTTGGCCGACATCTACCTGGGTAAAATAACCATGTGGAACAGCGCTGAAATTAAAGCCACCAATAAAGGTGTTAATTTACCTGAAACCCCGATAATGGTTATTCACCGTTCAGACGGCAGCGGTACTTCATTCATTTTTACCGATTACTTAACGAAAGTTAAT
>Ga0206812_1081_pt1 | contig 20952 bp, 17 predicted proteins | sample Alteio_BWOrgCont_54_FD_152912 | JGI IMG/M metagenome (GOLD analysis project Ga0206812, IMG submission 152912) | Enriched cells from forest soil in Barre Woods Harvard Forest LTER site, Petersham, Massachusetts, United States -... | ecosystem: Environmental > Terrestrial > Soil > Temperate forest >... | reverse complement strand
CATCCTGGCTGACATCGCGGTCATCGCCCTGCCCGCCTTCCTCCGTTCCCGCAACCTCGCGCAGAACACCAAGTTTATCGGTGACTTGCGCACCGCTTCCGCCGCCTTCGAAATGTATGCGGCCGAAAACAACAACTATCCCCCAGCCGCCGCCGCGGGCATGGTCCCCACCGGCATGTCGGTCTATTTGAAAGGCTTCCCCTGGAGCAGCGACAACTCCCTCGGCGGACAGTGGGTCTGGGCGCCGGCTTACCAGAATTGCACGGCGACGATCATGATCCAATTTCCCTCAGCCATGGATGACTTGCGCATGACCGATGTCGACACGCGCATGGACAACGGCATCCTCGCGACGGGGGCGTTTCGGGAGTGCGATTCGACGCACTACTATTACATCATCGAGCAGTAGGGGCGGGGGCGGGGAAAGTTGATGGTTGAGAGTTGATGGTTGATGGAATTCCACTGCGGGACTTCATCCTTCCGCCTTCATCCTTCGGTAGACCTCCTCGTACGCGTCCACCATTGCCTGGTAGCTGAAGCGCAGCTCGGCCTGGGCGCGGACTTTCCGGCGGTCCAGTGCGAGGGCTTGCGGGACCAGTTCCGCCAGGCCGTCGATGACCCCGGAATGAAAACCGGTCACGCCGTCGTCGATCACTTCCTCGACTGAACCGCGGCGATGGGCCACGACGGGCGTGCCGCAGGCCATGGCCTCGATCATCACCAGGCCAAACGGTTCGTCCCACAGGATGGGGAAAATGAGCGCCGCGGCGTGGCGCAGGAGTTCGTTCTTTTGCGGGTGATTTACCGGGCCGATCCAGCGGACCATTTCCCCGTCGATCAGCGGCTGGATTTGCTCGGCGAAATATGCCTGCTCCTTGGCGTTCTGCGGCTGGCCGGCGAGCACGATCGGCAGGTCCGCCGCGCGCGCGATACGGATGGCATCCAGCGGATTTTTCTCCGGCGACATGCGGCCGAGAAAGGCCAGGTACCGCCCCGGCTCGAAGCTCGGATCGTAGGCGCCGAAATCGCACCCATTGTAGACCACGGGAAATTGCCGCCCGAGGCGCACGCCCGTGGCGTGCATCTGGCAACGGCTGATGCCATTCACCGCGACTTGCGGCCAGCGACGGAAGACGAATTCGTCGTCGACGTGCGGGCAGGTGTGGATGGTGAAGAGCCCCGGGGTCGGCGTGGCTGCGGCGAGCGGCAGCCAGGCCGTGCTGAGGTGGTAGTGGATGACATCGAACTCGCTGGCATGCGCCAGCACCTCGGCCATCGCCGAGCTCGCGTAGTACTCGAAGCAGTAGGCCTCGCCGCGCGTGCAGAGCTCGGTGAGATTCAGCTCGCACACCGGATGCAGCTTCGCCGCGGTCAAGCAATCGCCGGAGGCGAAAAGCGTCACCTCATGACCGCGGGCGGCCAGCTCGTCGATGAGCAGTTTCATCAGCAATTCGATGCCGCCGTAGGTGGCGGGCGGGATGCGTGTCCAGAGTGGGGCGACTTGGGCGATGCGAAGGTTTTTCATCAGGAACTTGCGTGGGAGTGCCGGCGATGTTAGCTGCCATCCCGCCCACGCCAATGTCTCTTCGCCTCCGCGCATGAAATTCCCGCCCCTCGCCCTCGCCCTCGCACTCCTGCTGGCCCTCACCGGTCCCGGCTTCGCCGCCGATGTGCAAGTCGCCCGGGCCGTGCCGGCGACCATGCGCGACATCACCACCCAGCTCCAGATTTTCCTCGACCAGCAACTTTTCGGCCCCGGGAAGATCGATGGCCGCCCCGGGGAATTCCTCGGCAAGGCGCTGCTCCGCTACCAGCGCGCCCACGGCCTGGCCGAGACCGGGGTGCTCGACGCGAATATTCCGCTCGATACCGTCTATCCCGTCTACACTTTTTACACGATCAAGGACGAGGACGTGAAGTTCGTCGGCCCGAGCCCGACCAAGCCCGAGGAACAGTGCAAGCTCAAGTATCTACCGTATCCTTCGCTGCTCGAGTTCGTCACCGAGCGCTACCACTGCGCGCCGGAATTTCTCGAGAAAATCAACAAGGGCATGAAGCTCGAGGGCCTCAAGCCCGGCGACCAGCTCCGCGTGCCGAACGTCGAACCCTTCAAGATCGAGGAATTGCCCAAGCAGGGTTTCCTGCCGGACAACCCGGCCTACAAGGACCGCGTCATCCACATTCACCGCAACGAAAAGCTGCTCGATATTCTCGAGGGCGACGCGCTCCTCGCCACCGTGCCGATCACCCCCGGCATCATGGGCGGCGGCGCGAAAGAGACGCCCGCCGGCTCGTGGAAGATCCTCGGCATCGCCACCTCCCCGACCTTTCGCTGGGACAAAGGCGTGCTCGAAGAAGGCAAGCGCACGGAAAATTTCTTCATGCTGCCCGCCGGCCCGCGCAACCCGGTCGGCGTCCTTTGGATCGGCCTCAACAAACCCGGCATTGGCATCCACGGCACGAACAATCCGCAAACCATCGGCCGCGCCCAAAGCCACGGCTGCATGCGCGTGGCCAACTGGGACGTGGTGCGGATCAGCAAGCTGATCACGAAGGGGATGACGGTCATTATTGAGTAGCGGCGGGGGCGTGGGGCGGGAGCGCCAGCCGTGGCGAGCAGAGTGCCAAGAGCCAAGTGGCGGCACCATCTGACGGGTGGCACGTAACACTTGGTTCTTGGCACTCCCCTTCATTGACTTTCGCGCACTTGCAGGGCACCATCACGCCATGACCGTGACACTTTCCAAGGAGCTTGAAGCAGAGGTCAAAGAGCGGATGGCGGCCCTTGGGTTGCGCGAACCGGAAGAAGTCATTGAGGTCGCGCTACGCCGCTGGGCCGGTGACGACTTGGTGGCGAATCTCGACCCGAAGTGGCTGGAGGCGGAGTTACTCGAGGGTGTGCGCAGTCCGCACCGGCCTTGGGAGGCCGCGGAATTCGAGACCTTACGCGAGCGGCTGCAGGAAAAATTCGGCGCGAAGTGAGCCTGCCGATCCGGCGATCCGGCTCCTGGCACTTCCCCGCTCCTATGACACGCCCTCCTCAAATATCAATTGACGCTGCTTCCCGCCTCCCCTACCGTCGCCTCCACTTTCATCAAGAGTGACTGAGGGACTGGCCCTGTGAAGTCACGGCAACCGCTTGGTGGAAGGATGGTGGGGAAGGGCGGCAGGATGAAGGGATCGCGCATGGCGCGGTCGGCTTCTTCATCCTTCATCCTTCATCCTTCATCCTTTCCCCGAGGACCAGGTGCCAAATCCAGCTGAAAGCCTGCCGCTGCCTTCGGGTTGCGACAAGCCGACGGAAAAGATGAGATTCGATTCCAGCTTCAAGTCCCTTGCCGGAGTCTCTGTCTCGTCGCTACTCGATCCTTGGTGGAAGCAAAGCAGCTTATGGATAAACCATCGCCTTACTTCTCCAATTTGAAATGTCGCGAGTGCGGCCGCCTCTATCCCAAGCAGGCCATTCACGTGTGCGACTTCGATTTCGGTCCGCTCGAGGCCGCTTACGACTACGACGCCATCAAGGCCGCCATCAGCCGCGACATCCTGCGCGCGCGCAAGCGCCGCATGTGGCGCTACCGGGAGTTGCTCCCCATCGACGGCGAGCCCACCATCGGCACGCAGTGCGGCTTTACGCCCCTGGTGCGCGCCGACCGCCTCGCGAAGAAGCTCGGCGTCCGCACGCTCTGGATCAAGAACGACACCGTCAATTACCCCACCCTTTCCTTCAAGGACCGCGTCGTCTCCGTCGCGCTCAATCGCGCGAAGGAACTCGGCTTCACGACCGTGGCCTGCGCCTCAACCGGCAACCTCGCGAACAGCGTCGCCGCCAACGCCGCGGCTGCCGGCTTGAAAAGCTACGTCCTCATCCCGGCCGATCTCGAGCAGGGCAAAGTGCTCGGCTCGCTCGTCTACGGCACGAACGTCATCGGCATCCACGGCGCCTACGACCAGGTCAACCGCCTGTGCTCGGAAATCGCCGGCAAGTACGGCTGGGGTTTCGTGAACGTGAACCTGCGCCCGTACTACGCCGAGGGTTCCAAGACCATGGGCTTCGAGATCTGCGACCAACTCGAATGGCGCATCCCGCGGCATACCGTCGTGCCCATGGCCAGCGGTTCGCTGCTTACCAAAATCCACAAGTCGTACAACGAATTCATCAAGGTCGGCCTCGTCGACGCGACGCCCTTCTCGGTGCACGGCGCCCAGGCCACCGGTTGCGCTCCCATTTCCCACGCCATGAAGCGCGGCACCGACATCGTCAAGCCCGTGCCGAAGCCCGAGACGATCGTGAAGTCGCTCGCCATCGGCACGCCGGCCGACGGCTATTACGCGATCCACGCCATGCGCGACACCGGCGGCCATTGCGAGGACGCCACCGACGAGGAAGTCGTCGAGGGCATCCAGATGCTCGCGGAATATGCCGGCATCTTTGCCGAGACCGCGGGCGGCGTGACCGTCGCCAGCGCCCGGAAGCTCATCGAAGGCGGCAAGATCCCGCGCGATGAGGAAGTGGTGCTCTGCATCACCGGCCACGGCCTCAAGACGCAGGAAGCCGTCACCGGCAAATGCGGCGAACCCCGCCTCATCAAACCCAGCCTCCGCGAATTCGAGGAGCAAATCTACAACAAGGACACGGCGGAAGTCTGACCGCCTTGAGCCAGGAATCAGTCATCAGTGGTCAGTAACCAGTGAATACCTGTCGCCTCAACCACTGAGCAACTGAGCGCTACTCATACTGACTTCTGACCGCTGACCACTGATTACTGATTACTAAAACCAAAACACCCATGCCCTCCGTCCGCATCCCCACCCCACTCCGCAAACTCACCAACGAACTCGAAGTCGTCCAGGCTGGCGGCGCCAACGTCGGCGAAGTCATCAACAGCCTCGACCAGGCCTTCCCCGGCTTGAAAGAGCGCATCGTCGATGACGCCGGCAACGTCCGCCGTTTCGTCAACATCTTCGTCAACGACGAAGACATCCGTTTCCTCGAAGACAAGGCGACGGCCGTGAAAGAGCAGGACGAGATCAGCATCGTCCCGGCGATTGCGGGGGGGTAGAAGAAAGAGCCAGGAGCCAGGAGCCAAGAGCCAAGTGTTTGTGCCATGCGTCTGGATGAATTCGTTGCTTACCAGAAGGCGCAGGCGTTGTTTTTGTTCGTGATCGAAGATCTTTCTCCGCTCGCACGAAATCCCGTCGTCGGGCGACTGGTGGGGCAGCAAGTTGCGGCGGCTGACTCGATCTGTGCCAATATTGAAGAAGGCTACGGGCGCGGTTCGCGCAAAGAGCTCGCTCAGTTTCTCGTCATCGCCCGCGGCTCCGCTCGTGAAGTCCATGGCCGCTACGGACGTCTCGCCCCGTGGCTACCCCCAAAGGTCGCCGAAATCCGAATCTCACTGGCTGACGAAATAATTCGCATGCTAACCCCCGCCATCCTCAAACTAAGAAAACCAAAATGAAGAGCACCCAGAGCATCGATCCATTTGGCGCGTTCGAATCGTCCACTTGGCTCTTGGCTCCTGGCTCTTGGCACTTCCTATGAAAGAAACCCAACGCCTCTGGCTCATGTTCCCGACCAAGCTGGTTACCCGGCCGATCATCTGGGAACTCGGCAAGACTTTCGATGTCGTCACCAATATCCGCCAGGCGAGCGTCACCGACGAAATCGGCATCGTCTCGCTCTCCCTCGAAGGCGAGCGCGAGGAGAATAAAAAAGCCATCGCCTGGCTGGAAAAGCAGGGCGTGAAAGTCGAACCCGTCGAGATCAATACGATCGAAGGATAGTGCCAAGAGCCAAGAGCCAGGAGCCAAGTGTCACGTGCCACCCGCCAGATTGTGACGCCACTTGGCTCTCGTTACTTGGCTCTTGGCACTCTCAAAAATCCAGCGGCGGCAGCGGCGGCGGCTTGATCGTCGTATCCAGGACCGTTTGCTCTTGCATCGGCTGCACCGCTTCCGCCCGGCGCACTTCGATTTGCTGCGGTGCCCCGCCGTTGGCCGAGGGGACCGTGACGATCGCGCTGCTCTCCAGCGGCGCCGTCTGGCCGTTCAGGCTCCGCATCGCTGTGGCGTTGTTCACCGACTGGATTGAATTGTAGGGGTCGAAGCCCAGCACCGTCTGCGCTTTCATGACCACGGCCTGCACCGCGGAGACATCCACGGCCAGGGCCGCGCGCGGCCATTCCTCGCCGGGAATGACCTTCACAAAGCTCCGGTTGCCGCCGCCGTTGTGCACTTCGCAGCCGTTCTTCGGCGCCTGCTCTTCCGTGGCGAGCTCGAAGAAAGTCGTCCGGCGTTGGACCTTATCGCCGGTCTCCTTGTTCTCCACCGTCTCGAAGCATTTGTCTGTGGCGAGCTGGCCCGAGGCCGAGCACAGCTCGACCTTGATGAGGCCCTTCGGCTGCGGAATTTCCTTCGGCCGGTACGTGGCAAAGGTGGACTTCATGACCTCCGTCCAAACCGGCAGCGCGATCTCGTTGCTGAACGCCCCGCGATAAATCGTCGACGGCTTGTCGAAGCCCGCCCACACGCCGCAGGTCACCGCGCTCGAGTAGCCGAGGAACCACGCGTCGGTGAAATTGTAGGCCGTCCCGGTCTTGCCCCCGAGCGGGAATTTCTTCAAGCCGAGTTCGGTGAATGCCTTGTCCGCCGTGCCGCGCTCGAGGACATCGGCCAGGCAGGTGTGCACTTCGTAGGCGGTCGTTTCCTTGATCACCCGCGTCCGGCCCGGCTTTGCCTGGAAGACGATATTGCCGCCCTGGTCCTCGATTTTCTGGATGATGAACGCCTTGTCCGGGCGTGTGCCGCTGTCGGGGAAGATGGTGTTGGCCAGCGTCATTTCCATGAGCGTGACTTCGCTGCTGCCGAGCAAAGTCGCCGGGAAAGGGCGCAACGGACTCTCGATGCCGGCCAGCTTGGCCAGCGGCAGCACGTGATCCAGGCCGGTCATCATACCGAGGCGCACGGTGGCGGCGTTCTTCGATCGCACCAGCGCATCGCGCGCGGAGATCGAGCCTTCGTATTTGTTATCCACGCGTTCCGGGCCCCATTCGCCGAGGATGCCGGTCACGCCACCGATCATCACCTGGCGATTGTCGATCACCGCATCCTGCACAATCGTGCCGGGGCCGAAACCCTTTTCAAACGCCGCGGCATAGACCAGCGGCTTGAAGGCGGTGCCGGACGGGCGGTGCGCGGCGAGCGCGCGATTGAACGAACTGTGCGCGAAATCCCGGCCGCCGACGAGCGTCAGGATGCCGCCGGTCGCATTATCGAGCACCACCACCGCGCCCTGCAAATAAGCAGGCGCCGGCAGCACATTGCCTTCCACTTCGTTGCCCGACAGGCGCTGGTGCGCGCGGAAATCGAGGTCGTACTTGCCGTAGGTCTGGTGATCGAACCCCTCGTGCCGCTCGACGACATCGAGTTGCTCGCGCAGGGCCTTCTCCGCCTTGCGCTGCAAGTCGCCGTCGATCGTCGTATAAATGCGGTAGCCGTCGCTGATCGCCGCGTCGCGCCCGTACTGCGCAATGACCTGCTGCGCGACGAGATCCATGGCGTAGGAATCCTGGTGGATCGAACGTCGGTTCTTGACCACCAAATCCTGCCCCATGGTCGCCTCATATTCCTCCTTGCTGATCTGCTGGAGTTCGAGCATGCGCCCGAGCACATAGTTGCGCTGGTCGATGCAGGCCTTGTGGTTGCGCCACGGGGAAAGTTTGTTCGGGCTCTTGAGCAAGCCCGCCAGGGTGGCCGCCTCGGATAGATTCAAATCCCTGGCATGCTTGGCGAAATAGCCCCGCGCCGCCGCCTCCGCGCCGTAAAAGCCGTCGCCGAAGAAAACGCGGTTCAGGTAGAGCTCGAGGATCTTCGGCTTGGAGAAGCGGCGTTCGATCTCCTGGGCGACGAAGATTTCCAGCAGCTTGCGCTTGTAGCTGCGGTCCTCGCTCGGCAGTTCGATGGGGAAGGAATTGCGCGCCAACTGCTGCGTGAGGGTGCTCGCGCCCTGCCGCGTGCGGCCCGCCTGGTAATTGCGAATCGCCGCGCGGGCGATGCCGTAGTAATCGACGCCCGAGTGCTGGTAAAAGCGGTTGTCCTCGGCGCCGACGACGGCCTTGTAGAGCCACGGCGAAAGCTCATCGGCCCCCACCTGGTCGCGGTTCTGGATAAAAATGCGCCCCAGCACCTGGCCGTTGCGGTCGTAGATGATGCTCGCCGATTCCATGTCCTCGAGCTTTGCGTAGTCGAAGGCGGCGGCCTTCTTCTGCCACCTGGCCTTTTCCAGGGCCAGCCACACCCCGCCGGCGGCCGTCACGAGGACAACAAAGCCGAGCACCGTGAGGAACCAGGTGCGACGATAAAATGGCGGTCGGTAACGGGGTAAATCCCACATGTGCTGACGGGCCCGAAGGCGGCGCTGTAAGTCACACGAAACCGAAAAGCGCGCAATCTGCAAATTTGTTTCGTGTTCCACCCGCCTCGAAGCGGGCTCGAAACGACCTCCTGGGTCCACGCATCTTGCGCCCGACACAGATGACGTGCGCCCCCTTCCACCGTCATCCTGAGCCGTATCGATGCGATTTGGGGAAAGAAAAAGGGGAGCGCACGCGCCGCGCGTGCGGCGCCCGGCGCCTCGCCGGGCGCTGGTCCCGCACCAAGGGAAAAATCACCTTTTGGGGAGCGTGCACGCCGAGGTGGTTTTCGGCGAGGGCGCCGAAAACAGCACGCGAGGGCGCGTGCGCTCCCCTTTTCTCAACTGCATCGTTACGGCTGAGGATGACAGGCTTTGGGGATTAAATCCCAAAGCCGGCCTGGAACGCCTATCGGATTTCCCATCCTCCCGGACCATCACTCCGGTAACAACTGCACCGCGTCGATGTGCACATTACCGTCCGCCGGGCCGTCGCCGATGATGACGACCGCGGGCTTGCCCGGTTCGAAGCGGAATTTGCCGAGGGAGATAAAGCCATGCGGCAACGGGGGCTTGATCCGCTCGTTCACCGTCACGTGTTTGGCGCCTTCGGCGCTTTCCACGGTGACCGGCGCCTTACTGGCGCGGTTTTCGTGTTCGCCATAGTTCATGCGCACTTCATACACGCCGGCTTTTTCGATTTTAAATTCGTAGCGGGCCGTGCCCTCCTCCTTCGCATTGCGGTAGCGGTAACCGGTGCCGACGTAATCGGGCAGCCCCGAACCCTGGATCCACTTGCCGGTCAGCTTTGCCTGGTCGTCGTCCATGACCAATCCCGGCAGGCTGGCCACGGCAACTCCCGGAGGACCGGCCTTCGCATCGACGATCGGCGGCGGCGGGGCGAAGCCATCGGGCAGAGTGATGGGGCTGTTCACCGTCTCGCGCCGCGCCGCGCCGTGCAGGGCGAGCAACTCCTTCAGTTCAGCAAAATACCGTTCGTAGACCGCGCGCGGGGTGCACTGGTTCTTCACGCAAATCGAGGCCGCCTTGCCGACGACTTCGCCGATCATTCCGCCCGTCTTCATCACGCGCACGGTGCCGAGCGCTTCGTGAGTCACGCTCACGTCGCGGCCGGCCATGAACAGGTTCTCGATGTTCTTCGAGTAGAAGCAGCGATACGGAACTGGGTAGCCGTGCAGCCGATCGACCGCCTTGTCCATCTGCGCCTTGGAGATGAACGGATTGTCGGGCACCTTCTTCGCGTATTGCTCCTTGGGATAATGCAGATCGATGTCCCACGTGGTCGGCACCGTGCCGTCGGGGAAGGGCTTTTTCTGATCGATGTCGTCCCGCGTGAGCACCACGTCGCCGATCAACTGGCGCGATTCCCGGGTGCCGCCGATGTAGGCGACCCATTCGAGTTTTGCATTGGCATGCTCGTCCTTGCCGCCCTTGTTCTTCATCGCATTCCACGCGCCGAAGACGGCGCGCAAGTTCCAGTCGCGGATCGCCTCCAAGCCGGCAATCGGGTGCACATTGAAACCGCCTTCCCAAAACCACTCGGCATGCCCGCGGCGCGGGTAGGGAAAATCCTCCATCTCGAGGTCGAGCCCCCAGGTGATGGGCGCAAAGGCCTGCGGCGACTCGGTCATGTCCCAGCGCCACATATTGCTCATGCCCAGATGCTCCGTTTCGCGCAGGGTCAATTCCGCACCGGTCAGCGCGCCGACGGTGCCGTGGCCGGTGCTGTCGACGAAGAATTTTCCCTCGAACCGCCGCCGCTGGCTGGTCGTGGTATCGAGCGAAATGACCGCGGCGATGTGCTGTTTGTCGACCATCTCGGCGGCGATCACGTGGTTGTTGAGAAAGAGGGTGATGTTCTTTTCTGTGCGCACCACGGCTTCCTTGCGGTCGTCGCCAAATTCCTCCTTCGTTCCCGGCGAAGCCTTGGCCTTGTCTTGAAACTCCTCCACGATTTCGCCGAGGTTCGGATAAAGCCCGCGCCGGATTCCACCCATCGCCCACACCCGCACCTCGCTCGAACCATTCCCGCCCAGGACCGGGCGGTCCTGGATCAAGGCCACTTTGCAACCCATGCGCGCTGCGGAAATCGCCGAGCCCATGCCCCCATAGCCGCCACCGACTACGACCAGATCGTAGCTCCCGGCGGCGATCGGTTTTTCGGGCAGGCCGAGCGTGGCGCGACGCCATTGCGCCAGCTTCTCGCCGTCGTTGGGCGGAGCGGCATTGGCATCCTTGGTGAAAAAGATCGCGTCGCAACGGCCATCGAAACCGGTGAGATCGCGCAGGGCGAGCGCGGTTGCGGTGTTCGCAATTTGAACCGTGCCGCCGTCCTGCCAAAACCAATCCGCGCCGGTCGTGCCGAAAGTTTCCGCGAGCGGGTGTCCATCGACCACGACCTGGAATTTACCCGGCGCGCCGGGCGCCTTCCATCTCGCCACCCAATCCTTCGTGCGGACATAGACGTGATACTGGCCCGTGCTGGGAAAAGTGACCGTGGTCGTGGCGTCCTTCACCGGCTGGCCAAGGCCATGGGCGAGCAAGTAGGGCGAGCCCATGATCTCGATAAACTGCGTGTCGAGCGACCAGCCACCGGGATCCTTGAAACTCTCGGCTTCCACGAGCAGGGAGTCGGCGGCCAGGGCGCTGGTCGCAACGAGGGAAAAGCAGGCGAGAACGAACGATCTCATAGTGGGGCGCATAGGGAGAAACGGCGGGCGAGTTTTATTAACCACGGATTGCACGGATTACACGGATTAAAGAGCAGTCTGTCTCGTCAATCCGTGTAGCCGAGCTGCGAGACGCCCACGGCGCAATGGGGGCAATGACATCTTGGATCCAGTGTGGCGATTTCCCGTACACTCGGAATTGGATCGACAAACGGCTCATTCGGGTTCATACTCTGCGTTCCTTGAACCAAACATTAAGAAGCGGTCGCGAATTGATCCTGGCGACTAAATCGTACGCGAAGGATTCCACGGTGGAAAGTTGGTGGCATATCCTCTCCACCGCCTTGCTGACTCTTGTCTCACTCGCTGGAACACACTGGAATTTCAACCCGTTGGCCAGGATGGTTTGCAGCGTTCTCAGCGGGCTCCTCCTCCTCCGGCTTTTCGTCATTTATCACGACCATCAGCACCATGCCATCCTGCCCCGGTCGCGGATTGCGCAAGGTTTCATGCGGCTCTTCGGTATCTTTGCCTTGAGCCCGAACAATGTGTGGCGGAGTTCTCACAACCATCATCACAATCACAATTCCAAGCTGCGCGGGTCGCATATTGGTTCGTTTCCGATCATGACGAAACGCCAGTATCTCAACTCCACGGCAGCGACTCGCTGGAAGTATCTTTTCACGCGGCATCCGCTGACGATTCTCTTCGGCTATATCTTTGTCTTTGTCGTCGGGATGTGCATCGTCCCATTTCTAAAAAACCCGAAACGGAACTATGACGGGTTGATCGCCGTGCTCCTGCATGCGGCCATCGGTGTGGCCATCGTCCACTATTGGGGCTGGATGGCTCTGCTCCTGACGCAGACGCTTCCGCATTTCGTCCTCTACGCCTTCGGGACGTATCTCTTTTACGCGCAGCACAATTTTCCCAGCGTCTCCTTTAATGACAAGTTCGGCTGGACGCACGACAAGGCGGCGGCGGAATCCTCCAGCTTCATGCAGACCAGTCGGCTGATGGCGTGGTTTACGGCGAATATCGGCTATCACCACATCCATCACCTGAATTCGCGCATTCCATTTTATCGGCTCCCGCAAGTCTCCCGCGAACTCCCCGAGATGAAGGCCCCACGGGTCACTTCACTTCACCCGGGAGAAATTTTCCGCTGTCTCAGGCTCAAGGTCTGGGATGTGGAGTTGCAGCGCATGGTTGGCCTCGATCAAGCCATGCGCAAGCCCTCACCCGTGGCTTGAGCAATTGCTCCGCGACCTGCGGCACACCGGCACCGCGAAATCTCTTTAACCCAGCCTCTTTTATTTCCCTTTCCTACACCGCAGCCGAAATTGCCGGACGACTCCAGGGTGAAGTGGATGGCGATGGAACCACGCTCCTGACCGGGCTGGCCTCGGCGGAGGCGGCGCAGCCAGGTGACCTGATCTTTGCCGAAACGGACGCCCATTTCCTGGCAGCCGGGCAAAGCGCCGCGAGTGGCATTCTGGTCACGGGCTCCTCTCGATGCCCCGGGAAAGTGCTCATTCGGGTCCGCGATGCACGGGTGGCGTTTGCCAAAGTCCTCCCGCTTTTCTTTTCCGCGGAAGAGTTTCCCGCGGGGATTCATCCGAGCGCCGTCATCGCCTCGTCGGCACAGGTGCATCCGAGCGCGCACATCGGCCCCGATTGCGTAATCGGCGATGGCGTTCAGATTGGAGCCCGATCGGCCTTGATGGGAGGAAACCATGTGCGCCAGGACTCCAGCCTCGGCGACGACGTCCGCCTCTTTCCCAACGTCGTCATTTACGGCCGGACATCGATCGGGCATCGCGTGATCATTCACTCCGGCACGGTGATCGGCGCTGACGGCTTCGGCTATGTCTTTGACGGCGGGATCCATCGCAAAATCCAGCAGGTTGGGAATGTCATCATTCACGATGACGTGGAAATCGGCGCCAACGCGGCCATCGACCGCGGAGCGCTCGGCGCGACCGTGATTGGCGCGGGAACCAAGATCGATAACCTGGTCCACATTGCGCACAATGTCGTGGTCGGCCGCCATTGTTTGATCATGGGCCAGGTGGGATTTGCGGGCAGCACGCGGCTGGGAGATTACGTCGTCATCGCGTCGCAATCGGGAATCGCCGGTCATTTGAATCTCGGCAACCAGTCCACCGTGGGAGCAAAGTCCGGCGTGATGCGCGATGTGCCGGACGGTGGCGTCGTCCTGGGGATTCCGGCGATGCCGGATAAACGGGCCAAGCGGCAGTGGATCGGCGTGCAGCAACTTCCCGAAACGGGACGGCGGGTACGCGACCTGGAAAAACTCGTCGCGCAACTCACGGCCCGGCTCGATGCCGCCGAGGCGCTTTCGGCGAGTCCTTAGGCGATGATCGGGTGCACGACCTCGCCGGCCACGTCGGTCAGGCGGAAATTGCGGCCGTTGTTGCGATAGGTCAGCTTCTCGTGATCGAGGCCGAGCAGCGCCAGGATGGTGGCGTGGAGATCGTTGACGCTCACTTTGTCCACCGCCGCTTTGTGGCCGAATTCATCGGTCTCGCCGTGGTGCACGCCGCCCTTGACTCCGCCGCCGGCAAACCAGGCGGTGAAGGCGTGCGGATTGTGGTCGCGACCCGGCGTCGCGCCTTTCTGCGCGAGCGGCAGGCGGCCAAACTCGCCGCAGCAAACCACGAGCGTCGAGTCGAGCAGGCCGCGCTGCTTGAGATCAGTGAGCAGCGCCGCAATCGGCTGGTCGGTCTCGCCGGCAAACTGCCGATGATTGCCCGCGATGTCCTTGTGCCCGTCCCACGAGCGTTCGTTTTCCATGCCGCCGCTGTAGATCTGCACCATGCGCACGCCCCGCTCCACGAGCCGCCGCGCCATGAGGCATTGCTTGGCGACATGCCCACACCGCTTTTCCTCGACACCGTAAAGGTTGCGGATCGACTCCGGCTCGGCGGCCACGTCCAGCGCCTCGGGGGCGGCCATCTGCATGCGATAGGCCAGTTCATAGCTCTCGATGCGCGCGGCGAGTTCCGAATCTTTCTGCGCCCGCAGCAGTTCGATCTCGTTGAGCCGGTGCATGAGATCGAGCTGGGCGCGCTGCTGGGTGTCCGTCATCACGCCATCGCGCGCGAGATTGTTGATCGGCTGACCCTGGGCGTTCAGCGCGGTGCCTTGATACACACCCGGCAGAAAGCCCGCGCCCCAGTTGCTCGCGTTCCCCTTGGGTAGGCCGCGCCCGAGCGTGTCGTACATGACGACGAACGCCGGGAGATTCTGGTTCTCAGTGCCCAGGCCGTAGGTGACCCACGCGCCCGCGCAGGGGTAGCCCATGCGCGAGAGGCCGGTGTTGATCTGGAAGAGCGCGGGCGAATGGTTGTTCGTCTGCGTGAAGCACGAATGGATGAACGCCATGTCATCGGCGTGCTGGGAGAGATTGGGAAAAATCTCCGACATCCACGTGCCGCTATTGCCATGCTGCTGAAAGGCGAATGGCGACTTCATCAAACCGCCCACGTCGTTGACGAAGAAGCCGGTGTTCTTGTCGAAGCCGGGCAGTTCCTTGCCGTCGTATTTTTCCAGGGATGGTTTGTAATCGAAGGTGTCCACCTGGCTCTGGCCGCCGTTCATGAACAGCCAGATCACCGATTTGGCCTTGGCCGCGAAGTGCGGCTTCTTCGGCGCAAGCGGATTGATCGCGCCCGCTGCGGCCGCGGCGTGGGCGCTCGATCCCAGCAAGCCGGACTCGCCGAGCAGGGCCGCCAGCCCGAGCATGCCCGCGCCGGAACCGGTGCGGTGGAGAAAATCGCGGCGGGAGCAAAAGATCGAATGCGGATCGGCGAAAAGGTGTGGGAGGTTCATGCCTGGACTCAGTTTTAAGTTTTAGGTGTTAAGTTTTAAGCGAGCGGGTTCACTGCTTCGCGCGGCGTGATGCAAATTCGTGCTCTTCGTGCTCTTCGTGCTCTTCGTGTGTTTCGTGGATTTCTCATTGGATCAATCCACATAGAGAAATTCGTTCAGGCCGAAGAGCATCTGGCAGAAATCGGCGAGCGCCGGTTCGGAACGGCCCACCGCCTCGTAGCCGGCCGCTTGCTTGTGCATGAATTGCCTGGTGAGTTCCATCTCCATGGTTGTGGGCGCGCGCCCGAGCGCAGCGCGGTAAGCTTGCTCCACGGCCTGGGGCTCGGGCAGGGAGATCAATGCCTTTGCCCACGCCTTGGCCGCATCGCGGACCAGCGGATTGTTCATCAGCAGGAGCGACTGCGGCGCGACGGTGGTGCTCGGCCGCAGGCCCATGCTTTGCAAGGTATCGGGTGCATCGAACGCCACCATCATCGGCGGAAGCTGGCTGCGCTTGATCTGGAAATAGATCGCGCGGCGCTTCATTGCGGGATCAAGGGTGCCGGGGCCGAACATCTTTTCATCCAACTGGCCGCTGACCGCGAGGATGGCGTCGCGGATCGCTTCGCCTTCGAGCCGCTGCCGCTGGTGATGCCAGAAGAGCGTGTTGTTCGGGTCCGCGGCCACTGCCTCCGGGGAGGTGTACCCACTCTCCATATAGACGCGGCTCAGCATCATTTGCTTGTGCAGCGGCTTCAGGCGCCAGCCACCGCGGATGAGTTCGCCGGCCAGGTAATCAAGCAATTCCGGGTGCGTCGGCTTTTCGCCCTGTGCCCCGAAGTCACTCGGGGTGGTGACGATACCGCGCCCGAAATGATGTTGCCACAGCCGGTTGACGATGACCCGCGCCGCCAGTTGCCCCGCGCCCTGGTCGGCATCGGTAATCCATCTCGCCAAGGCCGTGCGCTTGAGCGGCGTGCGGGAGTCCGTCGGCGGTGGAGTGGCCCAGCGCGATTGATCGGCGCGCATCAAGACCTGAAGGAAGCCCGGCGCCGCTTCTTCCTGCTTCTGGTTCAAGTCGCCGCGCTTGAGCAAAAAGGTCTTGTCGTAAAAGTCCGGCCCCTGGGTATTCAGGCGCACCGCCGGCAGGTGTTCGCTGCAAACCAGCGCTTTCACATACTGCCCGCGTGGCTCGGCGCGTTCGTGGGCGCGCACGGCCCCGGCCAGCTTTTGCCACTCGGGGTCGGTCGTGCAATAGAGCCGGGAAAGTGCGGCCAGTGGTGCCGGTTTCGGCGGGCTGGTCGGGTCGATGGCCTGCCGCGCCAGCATGAAATCCTTGTAGGCAAATTCCGCCGCGTCCTCCGCCGCATCCGCATGGGAACTGCAACCCAGGCGAAAGCGTCCGAGGTTATTGCGTCCGCGCCCGCCGGCGAACTTCATCGTGACCGTGATCTCGATGCCGGCGTCGGTATCCAGCGGCTGGGGCAGGACGAAGACGATCCGGCTATCCTCACCACCTTTCTTCGAAGACCACTTTGATTTCCCGGCGCTATCGATCAGGGCTCTCGTCTTGCCGTCCGGCAGCTTCGCCGTCGCGGTAATATCCGCCACGTTGAATTCGCCTCCCTCGGACCAACCAGGGCCATAGTTCGGCAGCGACTTGTCGGTCAGCGCCTCCAGCCGGAGTGCCGCGATCTTCACGCCGCTGATTTTCGTGGTGAAGGTGTAGGTTTCCGGCACGCCAGCCGTAACGCCGATGAGGTAGGAACCGTCGGGCAGCTTTTTCTGCGTGGAGAGCGCAAAGTTGGCGCCAGCAATGGCCAGCTTGTCTGCGGCGAGCGTGAGCCATGCCGGCCGGGGCATCTCCGGTCTGCCGGACTGCCAGGCCGCGAAACGGGTCGGGGCCTTCTCCTTCTCCCACTGCGCGAGGGTGGCGGTCAGCGGCGCGTGTTCCTGCTCCCATGCCGTGTGACGGGCGCGCGATTCCGCTGTATCGACCTCGATGTCGTAGTCGCTGCGCACCGCCGTCGTGAAAGTCGAGATCAGGCGGTAGTAGTCGGCCGTGGGGATCGGATCGTACTTGTGATCGTGGCAGCGCGCGCAGCCCACGCTGAGACCGAGGACGGCGTTGCCGGTCGTCTGCGCCATGTCGTCGAGTTCGTCGTAGCGTTCCTTCTCCGCCTGGTTGGCGGTGATCTGTGTGGCGTGCGTGCCGGCGGCGAGAAAGCCCGTCGCCTTCCAGGCCTCGGGGTTCTCCGGCGCGAGTTCGTCGCCCGCGATCTGCCAGCGCACGAATTCATCGTAGGGTTGGTCGGCGTTCAGCGCCCGGATGACATAATCGCGGTAGTGGTAGGCGTTGGGCCGGTCGTAATCCTGCTCGTAGCCGTGGCTCTCGGCGTAGCGTGCCAAATCCAGCCAGTGCCGGCCCCAGCGTTCGCCGTAGTGCGGACTCGCGAGCAACTCGTCCACGACCTTTTCAAAGGCCTGCGGCGATGTGTCCTGCACAAACTTGTCCACCTGCGCCGGGGTGGGCGGCAGGCCGATGAGATCGAAGTAGGCGCGGCGGATCAGCTTTTCCTTTTCGACATCCGGCGAAGGCATCATCCCCTTCTCCTCGATCTTCGCCAGGATGAAGCGATCGATCGGCGTCCGGCACCACGCCTCGTTTTTCACCGCCGGAGGCGCCACTTTGGCGAGCGGTTGAAAGGACCAGAACTTGCGGTCCTCGTCCGTGACCTTTGACCGGTCGCGCGTGGATTTGCCGGGCACCAGCGCCTTTGCGTACGGCGCCCCCAGGTCGACCCACTGCGTGATCTTCGCGATGACCGCGTCCGGCAGCTTGTCCTCCTTCTTCGGCATCTGGAGATCCTTGTCCTCGTGGCGGATCGATTGGACGAGCAGGCTGTCCGCGGATTTGCCCGGCACGATCGCCGGCCCGGTGTCCCCGCCTTTCAGCGCCAGGTCACGTGTCGTGAGGTCGAGCGCACCTTTCGTCCCCTTCTCGCCGCCGTGGCATTTCACGCAATGCTCGGTGAGCAGGGCGGCCACATCGCTATTGAAGAGCGCCAGTCCGCGTTCCATGTCCGCGGCGTGATTCGCCGTGACCGGGTCCGTCGCCGCCAGGGCGGAAGCGCTCAGCAGGGCACTGGCGAGAAGAGTCAGGCGATGGTTCATGGGGTATCTACGGGGAACGATGCCAGACAGTGGCCGAACCTTAGCGGAAACGCCATACCGGATTCTGCTTTGGTTGTGTCCTATCCTGCGATTGAGGAGACGCTGGAAAGGCGGTGGGATGGAAAAAACAACTGTCATCCTGAGCTTGCCGAAGGACCTCCAATATCACTCTGGAGCAAAGCGTTATCACATCCAAGAAGTCAGAAAAGCCCTGAACAGGCCCGGATTACCCTGAGGAAGCCCGAATGTTGGTGTGCTCCCGATCTGAGAAAGTCGGGGGCCGATCCGGGCGAAGTGACAATCTTCTGAGAAGAAAAACCGGCGCTGTAAGCGGCTTGCAGGCGACTTGGAGCGGCAATACAAAGCCAGTATAGACCCAACCGCGATGGAGACGCCGAACCACGACCCGTAAGCTGGGAGACCGCCCAAGAGGAAGCCAGCAAGTGGCTAGGCACCCTCAAATTGGGCCGCGATCTCTTCGGCAAAACGGTCGACCTCTCGGCCCAAGGCGGCACGTTGCCCTTCACCGGCGACTTCCGGCGCATGGTCATCGAAGCCGCGAGGCGCAAGCTCGTGAAGCGTAAGGCCAAGGAAATCATCATGCCGTTGTAATTCGGTCCGTCACGGTTTGAAAGCGGGCGCTGCCAAGTTGGGGCACGTCCGGCCGCCACAACGGCGGCACGCCATCCAGCGCCGGCTCCCACGTCGCCAGGGCGGTATCTTGGGGCACGGCGCGGCGCAGGCCGGCCTCCAGCTCGTCGAAGACCCGTGCGAACAGCCGCAGCCCCATCGGTGCCAGTTCTCTCGCCCACAAATCCCGCGCCGTGTCATCCGACCGCACCGGGCAGAAATCCTGAGCAGCCACCGGGCCGCCATCGACCACATCATTCAGCCAAAACACCGAGCCGCCCGTCACGACCTCGCGAAAGCGGAGCGCCCATTCAATCGCCGAACGCCCGCGGTGCCGCGGCAACAGGCTCGGATGATACCCCAGCGCCCCAAGCTCGGCCTTCGCCCTGGTCTTCGCCGAGAGGTAGCTGTGGCAATGAGCCGCCACGATCAACTCCACGCCGGCCGGCATCATGGCCGCAGTGATCTTCGCGCCGTCCTGCACCTGGAGCCCGCGGTTCATCGCGCCGATCCGCAGCTTGTCGCCCTCATCGACCGGGCAAAAGACCGCAGCCACCTCCCAGCCCCGCGCGCAGACCAAGTCGAGCACGTCGCGACCGAACCGCTTCTGCCCCGCGATCACGACGCGCATGCCGCCTCCTCTCCCACATAGCGAAAGCCCTGCACGGCCCGGAAATGGCCGCCATAGCCCGTCTTCGGAATGCTGTTCAGGCTCGTGCCATGTTTCAATGCCGACCTGCACAGACTCGCGGTGCTGCTCGCCTTGTTCGATCCACACAACTTCGCCGACACCTGCCGCCATTTCGGATCGCGCCGCAACGCCGCGGCCAACCCCGGATGGCTCGTGTGAAAGAGCGTCGGCACCTTCGCACCCCACTTGTTCAAGCCGTCGAGTTGGCGCTGGCACACCGCGTTTAGAAACCGCATGCCGACGCCCGCCCCCTGCCATTCCGGCATCACCACCAGGCGGCACGCCCGCATGTGCCCGATGTCGAGCCGCGGACTCACGGCCACGTGGCACACCGGCGCGCCTTTCACGGTCCCGATGAAGCAAGTCGCGGCGATCATGCGTCCCAGCTTCAAATAGTGATGCGGCTCAAAAGACGGCCAGTGTTCCCAGCCCGTTTGCCAAAGCTCCAAGTCGATGCGCGGGCGTCGCCAAAGACACCTCCCGGTAAATTGGCCGGTCGCGGTGTCGAAAACCCAATCCGGTTGCAGCCAGGGCAGCACATCGTAATGGCACGAAAGCAGGACCGCTTTCCCCGCGGTCCGCCGCCAGGCTTTCGCAAACGCCAGCGAGCCCACCTTCGCGATCTGGCGGTCCACCACGCTCGTCCATTCGTCCACCACGGCGACGTCCGGCGCTTCGCACAGCAACCGCGCGAGCCCGGCCCGGAACTGTTCCCCATTCGAGAGCACCTCGAATGGCCGCAGCCAGCTCGGCACACTCCCGAGCCCCACGGCCGTCAACGCCGCGGGCACCGCGTCAAACGGCGCAGCCGGCGCGATAGCCTCGATGATGGGCGCATCCGGCCAGCCCGCGCGCAGGTCGATCACCGCACTCTCACCGAAAATCTTCCGGCCGAGGCTCGACTTCCCACTGCCGCTCGGTCCAACGATCACGCCGATCTGCCACTCGCGACCTTCCAGCGGCAACTCCGCGCGCAACGAAAACTCCGCGCCGCTCTCGACGTTGAAAAGACTCTTCACGCGGGCCGCACGATACGTTTCCGCCTCCGCGCAACGGTGACGAACCTCGACGATCATACCGTGACCACGCGGACCTTCAGTCCGCGCTTTTTGAGCTGCTCGAATTTCCGGCGCTGGTCCCCTTCGTCCTGGCAGACGACGATCAGCCCATATTGCTGGCGATATTTGAAAGGCTTTGCGGCCTGTTGAGTGGGTTTCATGGCCGCCAGTAGAGCACGCCGGAGTGCCGGATTTTGCGGATGCCAACGCGCTTTTTTCAGCGCCGCCTTTTCGATCCGATGAATCGTTGACGGCCGGCAGTCGCACCATGCCGCGATGTCCTCCAGCGTCAGCTCCTCGCCCGGCTTGCGCAGTACGGCGAGCAACGCCAGCCCCAAGTCGATTCGTCTGCTCAGCCCGGTGCATCGGCGTCTCCCATCGCAAAAAGAGTCTCTACCATATCAAAAAGGGCAATCGATTCCCTCAGTCACCGGCTTCAGCGCGCCCCACATGATCCGCCGC
>Ga0206812_1079_pt1 | contig 21122 bp, 27 predicted proteins | sample Alteio_BWOrgCont_54_FD_152912 | JGI IMG/M metagenome (GOLD analysis project Ga0206812, IMG submission 152912) | Enriched cells from forest soil in Barre Woods Harvard Forest LTER site, Petersham, Massachusetts, United States -... | ecosystem: Environmental > Terrestrial > Soil > Temperate forest >... | reverse complement strand
GCCCGCTCCCTCGACAAAGCTCGGGACAGGCTGCGCCTTCGGCGACGGCTGGGTAATAGGTGAAACACCTTCTGTTCTAGTTTCAAGATTCGGCTGTGCCGCGCCCGGCGACGCGTCCGTCGAAGCCTTGGCGAAGTCGGAAGCTGAAAGCGACGTGTCCGCCCCCTCGACAGAGCTCGGGACAGGCTGCGCCTCTGGGCGACGGCTGGAAGCCTGGGTCACTGGAGTTGCTGAAGCAACAGTAGTAACTGTGGCATTGCTTAGAGCATCCACTGCTTGAACGCCCGATGGTGCTTGAATTGAAACTGGCGAAGACGTACCGCCAGGAGCATCATCAGATAAAACGTATAAGCAGCTAAAAATTAAAAAAACAAAATATAAGACTATCATACAAATCAAACCTTTTTATAATACTATTAATAATGTTCAACTATAAGACTAAAGCAAGTTCTTTCAATTCAGTCAATAAAGCTTCGCACAATTCTTCAGCTTCTTTAGAAACATAACCCCATTTAACTCCAGAATCCACACGCGTTAGTACAGATCTATCACTTTTAATATCAATAATATCTATTCTAACAACGTTCATTAATGGATGAACTGATGATGGAGCTCTAACAACCCCAGCTCTACCTAAAACACTGTAAGCAACATTGCATGAAAATTTTCCAGATTTAGTTTTAACACAAAATGGATCAATGTTGTCTTTGGGCTATTCCCCTGAAAAAATGAATGAAATTAAAAAATGGGCATTACGTAGTAATATTGAAGTTTTAGATACACGCTTAAAAAAGATTGGCGTTGAAGAAATTGCGATATCTTCAAAAGGTGATAGACACATAATTGTTGAAATTCCTGATGTAGATGACCCAGCTAAAGCCAAACAAATGATTGGTACGCCAGCTATTTTAGAATTTAAATTAGTTGAAAAAGTGGCATCTAATAAAGAAGAAATTTATGATGAATATGGTGGCCAACTGCCTGAAGGTATGACAATAATACTTGATAAAGATGCAAGAGGCGGCAAAGGGCCTTTCTATTTAGTATCAGAATATTCTGAAGTTACAGGTAAAGATTTAAAAGACGCTTATCCATCTATTGGCGGTGGCAAAATGGGATCGCAAGTAGCAGTAACTTTTGTTTTATCAAAAGAAGGTGGCGATAGATTTGCTGAACTAACCGGTAAGAATATTGGTAGAGAATTAGCAGCTGTTTTAGATAATAAAGTTATTTCTGCTGCAAATATAAGAGATGAAATCCATTCTGAAGGTTCAATTAGTGGGAATTTCACTGCAGAAAAAGCAAAAGAACTAGCAATGCTCTTAAAGTCAGGGGCATTTGTAGCCCCTGTTGAATTCTCAGAAGAGCGCAGAATTGGTCCCGGATTAGGTCAAGAATCTATAAATGCCGGCTTAATGGCATGCTTAATTGGTCTGGGTTTATTATTTGTGTTTAGTGTATTTTATTATAAATTATCAGGTCTTTTTGCTTTTTTAGCTTTAATCTATAACTTAATATTAATTCTAGTTGGATTGGCATTATTAAAAGCCACATTAACATTGCCAGGTATTGCCGGCATGGTATTGACTGTAGGTATGGCGATTGATGCTTCTATTTTAATTTATGAAAAAATGCGTGAAGTTATTAAAACAGGAGCTACTCCACGTCAAGCTGTACGTGAAAGTTTTAGTGGAGCAATGGAAGTTATTTTAGATGCAAATATAACAACATTAGTTGCAGCTATTGTTCTATTTAAATTTGGAACAGGCCCTATTAAGGGGTTCGCTGTGACAATGATGATTGGTATAATATCTACACTAATAACAGGTTTATTCTTCTTAAAATCATTATTTAATTTTTATTTAGATACAAAAGAAGTTAAAAAATTAAGTATTTAGTATATACTTATATATATTGGCGATGTAGCTCAGCTGGTTAGAGCGGCGGAATCATAATCCGTAGGTCCGGGGTTCGAGTCCCTGCATCGCCAAATAAATGAAATTTTGACTTTATGGGGACGAGAAGTTTATCCTGAGTAGCGCGTAGCGCGTATCGAAGGGAGTCCCTGCATCGCCAAATAAATAATTTTTTATCTTAGAGCAAATATGGCTTTTTATTTACCTAATCTACCTACAACGCTAACATTAATCAGACTATTAGCTTCTATAATAATATTACCATTCTTAATAGTTTATTTACTTCCATTAAATATTTTTGTGTTAAATGGTTTAATAGCATTGCTTTTTTTGCTAATTGCGCTTACAGATTTTTTTGATGGCTATTTTGCCCGTAAATACAAATTAGAGACATCATTTGGAAAAGAGCTTGATCACATATCTGACAAATTTTTAGTTACATCAACATTAATTTCGTTGTTAGCTATTAATAAAATTTATTTTTTTTGGGCACTTTTGTTAATTTTAAGAGAACTATTTTTATTAGCTTTACGGCTTATAGCGACTGAAAGTAATCTATCATTATCTGTGTTATTTATTGGTAAATTAAAAACGACATTTCAGTTTATTATGTTGAGTTTAATAATTTTAAATCCTGATCAAAATTTAGGGCTAACACAATCTTACTGGAATATTATTGAATCAATATCTATATTCTTTGCCCTTTTATTTTCATTACTTTCTGCTTTTATTTATTTTAATATTTTTTTAAAACGTTATAAATTTATTTAGGATTTTAAGAATGTTATTCCAAGATGTTGCCGTAACTTTTAATCAAATAGAACCAGTTCAGTCAAGAATAGAAATGACAACAATGCTTAGTGAGCTTTTAAAAAAAGCTACACCAGAAGAAGCAAAGATAATTTCTTATTTATCTCTTGGTGAACTCAATCCACCCTATATTGGTACTCAGACAAATTTTGCAGAAAAAAGTGCTATTAAATGTATATCCAAATTATTAGATATACCTGAAGTTGACGTTAAACAAAAATTTAAAGACAGTGGTGATTTAGGTTCAGTGATCGAAAGTTATAATAAGCATACGTTCGACTCGGGTAAACCCTCGCTCAGTATGACTGCGGACACACCCCTCAGCGGTCACCCTGAGCAAGCCCTTCGACAAGCTCAGGATAAACATCCGCGCGTCGAATGGGTCTGCCGAAAAGAGAAATCGAGCTTAACAGTAGAACAGATGTATGCGCGTATCTTAGACATAGTAAATATATCAGGTGAAGGCTCGCAAGAGTTAAAACAAGATTGTGTGCTTTTACTACTTAGAGAAATAGACCCCATTAGTGCAAAATTTATCATACGCATAATAACGCATACATTACGTTTAGGCTTTTCTGATATGACATTAATTGATGCATTATCATGGATGTTGGTCGGAGATAAATCTTTGCGTAAAGAAATTGAAAATGAATATAATTTGTGTGTGGATATTGGTTTAGTTGCTTATAATGCAAAAAAAGAAGGCTTATCGGGTGTTAAAAAACTAAAAATGCAAGTGGGTATTCCGGTGCGACCTGCAGCAGCAGAAAGATTGTCAACGCCTAAAGATATTATAGAAAAAATTGGTCATTGCATAGCACAACCAAAAATAGATGGTTTTAGATTACAAGTGCATCTTGATAAAAGAGGCAGTACGCCGGTTGTAAGGTTTTTTTCACGCAATCTGGTTGACATGTCACATATGTTCCCTGATTTGATAGAGGCTTTATTAAAACTAAATGTCGATACATTAATTTGTGAAGGTGAGGCAGTAGTTTACGATGTTGATACCGGCAATTTTTTGCCATTTCAAGAAACAATTAAACGTAAACGTAAACATGGCATTGCAGAAGCTTCAACAACATTACCATTAAAATTATTCTTATTTGATATTTTATATTTGAATGGCGAATCCCTCTTACATTTAGGTTGTGAAGCTCGTAGAGATAAATTAAAAATAGCACTGAAGACTGTTCACCCTTCGATATGCCCTTCGGGCTACTCAGGGCGAACGGAGGAGGGTAAGCCCGTTCGTGGTGAGTGCCCGGCGAAACCGTTAGGTGAAGACGAGTGTATCGAACCATACGGTCAACAAGATGTTATAAATCTCATAGAGGAAAAAAAGGTAGAAACAGCAAAAGAGCTAGAAGATTATTTCTTAGAAAAAGTACAAGATGGTCTAGAAGGTGTAGTAGTAAAAAAAGCAGATTCAATATACCAAGCAGGTAAACGCAACTTTAATTGGATCAAATTAAAGCGTGAACTTTCCGGTCAATTGAATGACTCTGTAGATTGTGTCGTTTTAGGTTATTACAATGGTTCAGGAAAACGATCGGGCTTTGGTATAGGTGCATTTCTGGTCGGTGTGTTTAATAAAAACAAAGATCATTTTCAAACAATTGCAAAAATTGGCACGGGTATGACAGATGCAGAATGGAAAGAATTAAAAACCAAGTGCGATAAAGTTAAAATGAATCATCAACCAAAAAATGTAGAATGTCACAAAAATTTAATTCCAGATGTTTGGGTTTATCCTGAAATAGTTTGTGAAGTTAAAGCTGATGAAATTACAATGTCGCCAGTGCATACTGCAGGTAAAACAAATGAACATTTAGGTTATGCATTACGCTTTCCAAGATTTATTAATTATCGCATAGATAAAGATGCTGAGTTAACTACATCGCCTCATGAACTTAAAGAAATGTATGATATGCAGTTTAAAGAAAAGATGAAAGGCTAAAGATGCTTAAAAATTTTGTAAAATTATATTTTATTATAGAAGTTTCTCATGATCTTAAAAAATATTTATAAAATAGTAATATTATTTTTAATTTTTTGTATTAATGGATCAGAAAATAATAATATTGTTTGTATAAATCAAGTTGAAATGGAAGAATTTACAGATAATGAGAACATGAAGATTGGAGTAACAAGACTTGAAATAGAGGGTAGCGAAACACTTTTTAATTTATCTAAGAAATTATGGTTATACAATGCTAAATGCAAATGGATATCTTCTCAACAAGAACAAATATTAAATAATTTTATTTCGAATAGTTCTTTTCCTATACAGATGACTGTTGAAAACTTGAAATATATTTATTCTAAATATTGTGAAAATGTACATAAAACAATGCTTTTGCATCACCCATTAAAAAAAATATGGTTTGTCCCTGCTATTTTTGGATTTTTACTAAATAGTCCTATGTTTAGCTATGTGATAATTAGTTACATGCCAGATGCTTATAATACTCTGACACCTATTCAAATTGAGTTTATTCAAAAAATAGATGGTTATAGTCACTCTTCACCTCATTTAAAATACAGTGAAATTGCTATAAAAATGAAAATAACGTATAAAGAAGTGTATCAAATATTTCAAACTATTGATAAAAAAATTTTATACCAACTCAAAGAAGTATTTCATTTATATGAGGACGGCCAGAAATGTTGTGTAATATTATAAAGGCTTTATATAGTTGTATAAAAATTTATCAAAATAAGGATAAAAAAAATGGTTAAAAATTTTGTAAAATTATTGTTAATTGTTTCTGTATTTGCAAATGCTAGCGAAGAAATGAATGATTTGGCATATCAAAGATTAATTAGTCCAAATCAAGAAAAAAGAAATATTAGTGAATTCTTTAAAGAAGATACTCAAGCAAAAGACATTGTTATACTACAAGATATTATAAGCCAAGAAACAATAGATAATAATATAAAATTATTTTACTTATCAAAAGATTTATGGATTAACACTTTGGTAATGGTGGAAATTTCAAATGAAAAAGCTAAAAAATTGAGATGTTTTTCAAAAAATTTTAGTAAATGTAAAAAAAAGCTAATAAAAGATAAAGTAAGTGATATTTTGTATACAAATAAAGAACGTTTTAATTTTAATTCTTGCTTTACTATTCTAGGATTAACTTCAACTTGTGTTCTATTGGTAGAAATATCTAATTCCAGAAAAGATAACTTTGGAAATCTCATAGAATTTGATAAAACTTATGCATTAGCGTTTAGTAATTCTTTTGCAAATTTAACTCAAGAAGAGGAGGATTTTGTTAGAGCACTAAATAAACATAGTACATATTATGATATTGCAGTATTAATGAATAAAAGTTATAAACAATTTGTTAAATTTATTAAAACATTCAGAAAAACAAGACCTGAAGATTACAAAATAATTGAGCACTGTGTATTGGATTTTGGAGATGAAAATGATGATTGTAGCAAGAATTGTTGTGTAATATCATAATTGCTATATTTCTATGTTTCAAAAGTTCTTGATAAAATTCATTAAGAAGAAGACTGTTGTTGTGCAATAATGTAATTAATTATATTTTATAATTCTATTGTTCCATTATCTGATATATTTGTATGCAAACGTGTTGTTAGCTCTTGTTGTCTAATAACACGCATTGCTTTTTTTGCTTTCTTTTCAGATAATATTGATTTCATAATAATAATCGATAAACATAGAGTTGTTAAAAAAGTTAATCCTGTAGTTAGTAACTCTACTTGGCAATTGGAAGCATTGGTAAAACCAAAATCGCCATTTTGAGATAAACATTTTTTGCTACTTACCATGCTAGAAGCAAATGAACTTACTGATACAAGTCCTGAAATATATTTAATAGGGTTTGCTTGAGCCATTTGAATATTTAAACATAAAAGAAGAACCATTAATAATTTTTTCATTTGATATCTCCTAATTTTTAATAATTAAATTTTTTATATTGCCTATTTATTATTACAAATATTATAGAAATATCTAGCTTCAGCTTCAGGGTTATCAGCTGCAGTAATTGCCTTGCCAATTATGATGCCATCAGGTTTAACAGTGAATATATTTGCAATAGAATCACGAGTAATTTTAGCCGAAACATGTATAGGAAGTTGAGTATTGCCGCGTACCATTTCCCACCTGTCTAAAAATAAAAGTGGCTGCTCTTCGTCATAAGTTTGATGGAACAATAATGCATCTACGCCTAAACTTTTTGCTTCTAATGCAGATTGTCCGGGTGAAGCTGAATCTAAAAGATCTAGCATAACTTTTTTATTTAAATTATGCGCAGCAGTACAAACTGAATGAATTACATCCTTATTTGTGCCGGCCATAACTGTTACCCAATCCGCTCCCGCATTTAATAAGATGCTTGAAGCTTCTTTGCCGCGATCAATTATTTTAGCATCGGCAAGCAATGTGTTTTGTGGCAGATGATTTCTAAATGCCTCAATTGCTTTTGCACCATGTTTATAAATTAATAAAGTGCCAATCTCAATAACGTCTGCATTATTTGTAACTTTGCAAGCAATTTCTACTGCTTTGTCTAAGTCAATTAGATCAAATGCAATCTGAAGTTTCATAGTATAAATCCTTATAAAATAAATTACTGCCTTGCAATTATAACATATTTATTTTTTTAAACAAATTAGGCTATAACAAGGCTTTCATAACCTAGTGGGATTTCTTTAAATATCTGATTTGTCTTAGAAAAGAATGGTTTAATATTTAGAACAAATAAAATATTAGCAAGATTATCAATATTTTTTCTTACATAAATATCGGGTAAAAGTAGATTTGCACTAGATCTTGTCAATGTTGCACCAATTGGTACATAAATTTCTTTAGGGTCAGCTAAAATTACGATTGTCTGAACTGGTGTTCTATTGCTCTTAGGTAATGGTTTTTCTTTAGTTTCCCAAAAAAATAGTTTAGTAGTTTTATCTTGTGATCTTTCTAAATAATACATTTTTGCATTTGGGTCTTGTATTTCCCAAAATGCGATTGTCGAACCAAACATAAAAACAGGGCTAATTTTATTGGTAACTAATAAATTTATTGCATTATTAATAACTTTTCTTGGGAATACAATTTGGCCATTTGTATTGCTCATTGATAAATAGCCGGCATAAGTACTAAAAACTGAAAAATTATGAGAAATATTGTGTGATTGACAAATTGTTTGGAAGTGATTTTTTAATATACTGCATTCTTTTATTACTTTATCAACATTATCTCTATTATCTTTTTCAGGGTATTCTTTTAAAAAGAATGAAATTATATTTGTTGCTCCCAAGCTTGAAGCATCTTGCGAGTGCAAAAAATAGGGCATTAAAGAAATCATAAGCGTAAATATGTAAAACACTATTTTCATAACTAAAATCTCTCTCCAAGATTTAATAGATATTATTAGTATAAATTATTAGTTTTTATAAAGTCTATAGTTTAGAAGATATTTCAAACAACTTGCTTAATTTTAAGAGTATTTATTTTAGACTTATATTGCAGTAAGATTATAATAATATTGTATTAATATAATGCAGAGGGGTAAAAAATGAATAAAACAAATGAACTTCTGGGTAGAATTGCTATTGATCCCAAAGTAATGGTAGGTCAACCGGTAGTTAAAGGCACAAGAATAACCGTACAAAACATTCTTAATTTGCTAATTCAAGGTATTCCAGATACAGAAATTTTAGCTAATTACCCCAATTTAAAACAAGATGATATTTATGCTTGTATTGCTTTTGCGGCTAAAGTCATGGAAGATGCAACCTTTGTACCTTTAAGTTCTTAAGCATGAACAATTTAAAATTTATTGTTGATGAATGTTTAGGCATAGTGATATCAAATTGGTTAAGAGAAAATAACTACGATGTTCTTTCAGTTTACGAAGAATTTCCAGGCATAGATGATATTGAAGTTTTGAGCAAATCTATTGAATCAGGCCGTATATTAATAACAAATGATAAAGGCTTTGGGGCAATGGTTAATCTCCATAAGATAGTACATTGCGGTATCATTTTGCTAAGACCCCAAAACATGGCTTTTAGTAATCAATTGGAAATATTAAAAAACCTTTTTGATAAACATTATAACGATTTAAGTTGTAACTTTATTGTTGTTACTGAAGGCAATATAAGAATTTCAAAATCGATTTTGCATTAATTAGATAGGTTAACATGGAAACAAAATATTTTAAAAATGATAAATTGACATCTTGGGCATTATTACAATGCTTAATTGATAATGACCCTTATGGGTATATGCAAATATTAGACGCATATCTTAGGGTTAATAGAACTGAAATTGCTCAAAAAGCAGATTTACCACGCTCAACAGTTTCTTTAGCATTTTCTAAACGTGGTAATCCAACATTAAAAACAATTGCTAAAATTGTACATGAAGCTGTCGCGGTACGTAAATAATTAAGGGACATTTATTATGAAAAGAATTATTTTAATAGTCATATTATTTTCAACAATGCAAATTTGGTCAGCGCAAGAAGCGCCTAAAAACCAAAATACAGAAGAGTTACGTATACAATTGGATAGATTAAAAGAATTAGAATCATCTTTGAAACAAATAAAAGTTGTTCAACGCAGAACAGGTAAACTTTCGTCTAAGGGTGGTTTATTATTATTTCGGACAATTATAGAATCTATTATGAAGTTTGAATCGCATAATACAAGCTTAAAAGGGTTGCCTAATTTTTTAACTATAAATCAACTAGAATTCTGGCGACAAGAATTTTATAAATCTACTAGAGATGAAATAGATCTTATTGTATCCCCTCCATTTGTCAGAAAAGAGTATCACGATTTTGATGAATGTAATAAAATTATAGATGTTCTTTGTTTTAAAAATATAATTAGTTCAGCACTAACTGAAATTGGTTTTAAAATTTTTCTAGCAATTTACCAAGACGTGGCAAGAATTGCATATTATACCTATAAAACTTCCAAAAGATTTGTTTCTGACAGTAGAAAGCGTGAAAACGTTTTTATCGACTATCAGATGTATAAAAATTTCCCAGAGATTGCGGATATTTTTGAATTTACTACAGGCAAGTTTGATTATTGGGGAAGAAGTTTTATTGGGCATACACTTGACCTTTTAATATCTAGCTATGAAGCTTATATAGAATTACTTGAAGCTGGGTTTAACAAAGCGTAAAGGCAATATGGTATGGAAAAAACAAATAATCTTTGGCAAAACTTTCAAGCCAAATACGAACTTACAGAAGAACAATTAAATCAGTTCAAAAAATATGCACAATTATTGCAAGAATGGAATCAAAAGATTAATTTAACAGCAATGGATAGTGAAGAAGATATTATCAATTATCATTTTGATGATTCACTTGCAGTAACTAAATTTGTTGATTTTAGTAATATACATGCTGTAAGTGATGTTGGCACAGGAGCTGGATTTCCAGGAATACCCGTTAAAATTAAATACCCGGAGTTAAAAGTTGTACTTATTGAAGTTACACAAAAGAAAATTAATTTTTTAAATTTAGTAATAGAAGAATTAGGTTTAGAAAATATAGAAGTTTATCCATTAAATTGGTTAACTTTTTTGCGCAAAACAGAATATAATATAGATTTATTTTTTGCTCGTGCTTCTTTACACACGGATGAATTATTAAAAGTTTTTGCACGCGATTCTAGTTATATCCCTCGACAAGGCTCCCAGCCGTCGCATAAAGCTATGGCGGGCGCAGCGGGACAAGGACGGGTCCAATTAATTTATTGGGCTTCGATCAAATGGGAAGCTATGCAAGAAGATACGCGCTATTTGAAAAAAATAGAAAAATATAAAGTGGGCGAGAAAGAAAGACAATTAATTTTTTTTGCTAAATAAAATTATTGTATTCTTTTAATAAATATCTTATCATATGGTTCGATACGTCCGTCTTCGCCTTTGGCTTCGCCGGACACTCACCATGCCTGTCCGCCATAGCTGTAAGCGACGGTTGGAAACTGGTGAGCAAACCATAACGATAGGGAGAATCCATGAAAAGGGGCGTAATAGGAAGTTACCTAAGTGGAATCACAGATCTTGCCCATGGCGAAAGCTATTCAAAGATATTAAAATATTTCTTTCCGGAATATATAACTGCTTTATTACTTTATTCTGCATTGCATTTAATAGACGCTTATTTTGTAGGTAATTTAAAATCTACTTCTACATATGCAACAATTGGTGTAACAAACACTTTATTGCATTTTATTATAAAAATTGCTGAAGGTTTTTCAGTTGGTTCTATTGTACTGACAGGGCAATATAATGGAGCTAAAGATTATAAATCTGTAGGACATACATTTGCCAATACGTTTTGGGTTACTTGCATGCTAGGTACCACAATTGCACTTACTTTGTATTTTGGTGCGTATTGGATTTATTACTTGTATGGCGTAAGTGATAAGATGATTAATATTGGTATTCCTTTTTTAAGGTTACGTGCGCTAGGTGTTTTTTTTACATTTATATATTTTGGATTTATTGCATTTTTACGTGGTATAAAAAATACTAAAATTCCAATGTATACTTCAGTAGTTGGTGCTATAGTCTTTCTCTTTTTTGATTATGTATTAATTTTTGGTAAATTTGGTTTTCCTAAATTAAATTTACAAGGTTCAGCATTGGCTACAATAATACAGTATATGATTATGCTTTTATTGGCAGCCTACACAGTTCTATTTAATTCTGATTATAAAAAATATTCTATAAATTTATTTGCAACTGTTTCAACATGGTCCTCTATTAAAAGATTATTTTCTATAAGTTGGCCTGTAATAATGGACAAGTCTATAATGGCAATTGCTTATATATGGATGGGTGCCATGATAGCTACTATGGGTACTCATGTAATTGCATGTTTTACCGTTATAAAAGATTTAGAACGAATTGCTTTTTTGCCTGCTATTGCATTTGCTCAGGTTATAACATTATTGGTCAGTAATGATTTTGGAGCTTTAAATTTTGAAGGTATAAAAACCAATATTAAAAAAGTTGTATTTTTAGCATCTATTTTTGTTTTTATGACATTATTTATACTCTTATTGTCCCCAAAATATTTTATAAGTTTTTTTGATCATAAAAATTCATTTACAGATATTGCAGCACGTGTATTTCCCATAATAAGCCCATTGGTATTTTTAGATATAGTTCAATTAATATTATCCGGGGCTATGCGGGCAATAGGTGATGTAAAAGTTGTGATGTGGACTAGGTTTGTGGTTATTTTTGGCTTGTTTTTTCCAATTTCTTATTATATCTCTACTTTATCAATTAATGATCATGGGATGAAATTTACTTTAATTTATGGTATCTTTTATATATGCAGTATATTTATGAACTTTGTGTACATCAATAAATTACGATCAGACAATTGGAAAACACCGGGATTTAAGGGATTATATGGCAAAAATAACTCGTGAAGAAGTACTTAAGTTAGCAGCATTATCAAAAATTGATATATTAGACACTGAAATTGAATCTATATTGAAACAGCTTCAAGATGTTTTGTCATATGCGCAACGTGTAAGAGAAATAGCTGGTGGCCTGCCCGGCGAAGCTTCCATCGTCGCCAAGGCTATGCCGGACATGAAAAGCGAAGCCTGGGATGTAAAAATCGCTTCAAATAAGAATGTGAATGTCTTTAGAGAAGATGTGATTCAGCGTACTGATTGCAAAGAAATTCTTGATCAGGCTCCTGAAAGCCAAGATAATTTCTTTGTAGTTCCAAAAATTATTGAAAATAAATAGGTTTTAAACATGTCATTAGCATTTGCAACAATAAAACAATTACGTGAAAAATTAGCAAAAAAAGAGATTTCTAGCCCAGAGTTATTAAGCTACTTTACTAAGCGCTTTGAGAAGTTTGATGGCAAACTAGGCTCAGCTTTAGAGATTTTTGATCAAAAATCTGTTTTAGCCAATACAGAAAATAATAGCACCAAAGAGATATCAGGCATTCCAGGATTAATAAAGGACAATATTTGTCAAAAAAATAGAATTGCATCATGCTCTTCAAAAATGTTAGAAAGTTATGTTTCTACATATGATGCAACTATAATTAAAAAATTAAAAACTGATGGTGCTTTGTTAATGGGCCGTGCAAATTGTGATGAATTTGCAATGGGTAGTTCAACGGAATATTCAGCATATAAAAAAGCATATAATCCGTGGGATATAACCCGTGTTCCTGGTGGTTCAGGCGGAGGTTCAGCAGCAGCAGTTGCAGCAGGTTTAGCTCCATGGGCATTAGGTTCAGAAACTGGTGGATCAGTAAGATTGCCAGCGGCATTTTGTGGTATTGTAGGTAGCAAGCCAACATATGGTTTAGTATCACGGTATGGGCTTATTGCATATGCATCATCTTTAGACCAAATAGGGATTAACACTCGAACTGTTTACGATAATGCTTTAGTGCTTTCTTCTATTGCAGGTAATGATAAGCAGGATTCATCCACATTGAACGTTGGTAAAACAGATTACACCAAAAACTTAACAGGCAAATTAAAAGAAGGCTTAACTATTGGCATTATAGACAATGCATTAAATGCAGAAGGTATGGACCCAGAAGTAAAAAAATTAGTACAAGATGCTATCGCTAAATTAGAAAGTTTAGGCGCAAAAATTAAATTAGTTAAAATGCCATCAATGGATTATTCAGCAGCTACATATTTTATTATAAGTCGCGCTGAAGCTGCATCTAACTTGGCACGTTTTGATGGAGTGCGCTATGGCCTTAGAAATACACAAGCTAAAACATTAAATGAAATGTATTGTCAAACACGCAAAGATGGGTTTGGTGCAGAAGTTAAAGCACGTATTTTAATTGGTAATTATGTATTGTCTGCAGGACATGCAAGTGAATATTATGTAAATGCGCAAAAAGTGCAAATATTAATGCGCAAAGAATTAAATGATTTATTTGCAGACGTTGACTTATTAATTTGTCCAACACAGGCAGCGCCAGCATTTAAAATTGGCGCATTTGATTGCGACAAATTACAAATGGATTTACAAGATTATTTTACAGCTTTTGTTAATTTAACAGGGGTGCCTGCAATTTCTATACCATGTGGTTTTACTAAAGAAAAGTTACCTGTTGGGTTCCAGATTATTGGGCCACATTTATCTGAAGAATTAATCTTCCAGACTGCTTATGCATATGAACAATCTACAGAGTGGCACAAAATGCATCCGGCAGGATATGAAGACTAGATATGAATATAATACTGCTTGTGATCAGTGTAGTTTGCTTATGCGGTTTCTTTTTTCTTAAAGAAAAAGAAAAGCCTATAGAAATAAAAATTGGGCAAATGGCGCCAAAATTTAATTTGCCAGATGAAACAGGTAAAATGCGTAGCTTAGATGAATTTAAAGGCAAAAAAGTTGTTTTATATTTTTATCCAAAAGATGAAACCTCGGGTTGCACTGCGCAGGCATGTCAATTGCGTGATAACTATGATATTTATAAACAAAATAATATTGTAATTTTAGGTGTGAGTTACGATTCACCTGAATCGCATACAAAATTTAAAGCAAATCAAAATTTACGGTTCACATTATTGTCAGATGTTAAAAAAGAAGTTGCGCATATGTATGGTGCAGATAAAATTATAGGTAATTTTGTACCCCAACGTAAAACTTTTTTGATTAATGAACAGGGTAAAATTGTTTATACTATTGAAAATGTTGATATTGCAACCCATTCTTCTGAAATTTTAAAAGCTTTTGGGATAAAGAGTTAATATCTTATTTTTCTTCTATATCTAAACGTCTTTTTTTAAATTTAAGCAATAACTGTTCAACTTCTTCATTAGTTATCTTTGATCCTGATAATCTCATTGATGAACCAACACTTTCTATTAATGCAGTTCTTTTCAATTCTTCTAGCATTTTAGGAGTTATAACAATATTTTTAAATTTAGACATAAAATACCCATACTTGTACCCAAATATACCCAATTGATATCTTAATTATACTCAAATAGACTTCCAGAAGCAATTAATTTAGTTATTTCAGGTTTGAACTGACTAAATTATTATAAAATTCAAATTGAATAAAAAATATTGATTTTGTCTTTCTTGTTTTGATATGCTGAAATTATAATGTTTCTAAGTATGTGGCATAAAAGAGGAAAACTGTGATGAAAAATTTAAAATCTATTAAAATGATTAGATTATTGGGTTTAGTTGTTTTATCAATTAATGCATCTCAACCCGGTTTACCTGTTCCTAATCAACAAAAGTCGGCCTACGAAATATATGAAAGCTTTATGAAGGCATTGCATGTAATGAACCCAAAATTGCCTGACAAACCTAATCTCCAGATTGAAAGAGGAGTATTAGAGTTTTATGATGTTCTTTTTAAAATAAAGGACGAATTGAGTGGAAATCAAAATTTAACAAACCGTTTTTTAGCATTCTTAGATGAAACAATACGGAAAGAAGAAGCCGCGTTAAGATCTAATGAACCACGGAGAAATAATAATATTGTAACTGTATTGGACTATACGCAATTAAAATTTGTTTCATTATTAAAAGAATTTAGAGCAGCTTTGTTGAATCAAAATTCAGAGTTAACTATTTACAGAGATAATGATATTGCACTAGTGAAAGCATATAAACAGCGTGCAGAACAGTATAGTTTAGACATTCAAGCTGCACAGGAAAAAAGACTAGCGGAATTGATAAAATTGGCTCAAGAATATGAAGAAAAAAGGCACAATCAGCCTGTATGTTGTAATCAAAAGGCAGATGGACAACCTTGCAGTGAAGCTGATGAATGTAGGGGTTCATGTAAATGTGGTTTAGCGGGTATTGGTAAAAAGTGTTTAATTAATGGTGTTTGTCAAAATCAATCTAAATATTGCGATGTTTCTAAATGTGTAGAGTAAATGGAGAAAAACGAAATGAAGGATTTAAAATTTATAAAAAATTTGAAATTATTAGCTGCTTTATTTGGTGTATCGATTAGTTTAAATTTAATGGGATCTATTTTTTATATTGCAAATAAATCCGGTGTTCCAATAAATGTTATATTATATCCTGTAGAAAGTTTTCGGAAGTATGATATAAGCAGGGTTGAGCCATATTATATTAAAAATAAAAATAGATATGGTGAAAATATGCCATTAGTTATTGCAAATAATGAAGAAGTTGCCATAAACACTGATCTGATAAATGAAAACCTCGGGGCTAAAGCTGTTTATAATAATGCGGAGCGTTTTTTTGTTATAAAATCTATAGAAGATCCAAAGACCTATGTAGAAAAGTTTATTGTAAAACGTCGAGGAATATGGTACAGAACGGGTATTGTGCCAATAAAAAATGAAGCACTTTACATAGTAACTAGATTACCTGAAGGTGATTTTTTTGTAAAAACAGCAGATGAAAAGATAAAACAACAACCGGCTTGTTGCAAACAGAAAGCAGATGGACAACCTTGCAGTGAGGCTGATGAATGCAGAGGATCATGTAAATGTAAATTCCCTACCGTTGCAAAAAAATGTGCTTTTGGTGCAGGTGGTGTTTGTCAAAATCAGGCAAAATATTGCGATGTTTCTAAATGTGTAGAGTGAATTAAGGTTGTTGATATACTCAAAATATAGGTTATTCCAAACAAGAAAGGACTGTTATGAAGAATTTAAAGTTTATTTTAGTGATGGGTTTTGCTTTTCAAAATTCATCAATCATATCTTCTGCAAATTCTGCAAAATTTGAATTTGGCGATATCTTTTTAGAAAACGATGAAAAATATAGACTTCATACGACTCTTTCGCTATCTAATCTTAAAATGGCATTGCAAGTCTCGCATCTAGGACATGAGCAAGAAATAGCAATGAAAATGATAGATGCAATGTTAGAAAGAGGATTCGATATTAATACGGTAACCGATTTTGAATCAGAGCCTACTACAATTCTTGATATGGTATCAAGTCCTTATATATATCCAAACAAAGTTTTGGCGGATTATATTATTAAAAAAGGCGGCAAAAGGACTGACGTACCAGATTCAGTTCGCAAAAACAGAGCACAAGCTTCTAAAGCAAGCATTAGAAATAAAGTTAACGAACGTCTTGAGAATATTACAAATACAGCTAAACCCCAAAATATACCTGAACCTAAAAAAAACCCGCCTGCATGTTGCAATCAAAAAGCAGATGGTCAAACTTGTGAATATAGTGATGAATGCAGGGGATCATGTAAATGTAAATATCCAACAATTGCAAAAAAATGTGCTTTTGGTGCAGGTGGTGTTTGTCAAAATCAGACAAAATATTGTGATGTTTCTAAGTGTGTTATTAAATAGGGATTAGTATTTATAAGTATCTTTAAGCTCTTTTCTTGTCTGACGCTCAATATCACGCTCTTTAATAGATTCTTTTTTATTATGAGCTTTTTTATGTTTGCAAACACCCAATTCAACTTTGATAAGATTTTTTTTGTTAAGATATAATTTTAAAGGGATAATAGTCACTCCTTTTTTTGAAACTTCGCCTAACATACGCATAATTTCACGTTTATGCAATAAGAGTTTGCGGCTTCGACTAGTTTCTTCTTTGTCTTTTGAATAAGCATGGCTATAGGGTGTTATGCTTGCGTTTAATAAAAATAACTCACCACCATGAAAAGTAGCAAATGCCCCAATTAATGAGCCATGGCCTGCTTTTAGAGATTTTACTTCATCGCCTGTTAATACTACACCTGCTTCCATAGTATCTAGAACTTCATAATCAAAGTATGCTTTTTTGTTTTGGGTAATTATTTTCATTATAATATTTTTTTAATTAAAAATTTTATGCTAAGTTATTCTATGCATTAGATTCAGTGTAGCAATAATTAGGAAATTTTCTATGAATAAATTTTATTTATTTTTATTATTAAATATAAGTTTTAGTCTATTAGTAGGGTTAGATATTACCCAAAAAGGTGCAGCAAGTAAGATAATAAAGCGAGATGAAGTTTTTTATGCTGGAGTTGTAAAAATGCCTACATGCAAAAATGCTGATATAGAATTATGCATGTGTTATAATGGCGATATTATAAAAGTAAAAAGAAATGATAACCTTTTTATGATTAAAGACAGTAATAAAAAGAAAATAAATATTTTGCTGACATCATCTGAAAATTTTTCTGTAGATTCGCAAGATAATACGATTTTATATTTTAAGCTTGGCCGTGGGCATTCTTATAAGTTCTTTGAGCTTTTAAAAAAGTTAAAAATGACTAAAAATTCTATAAATAAATTTACCTGGGAAATTACCGAAACTGATCTTCCAAAAAAAGATGATAAAATAATTATTCCTTTAGATACATTAATTATTCCAATTGATCCGGATAAAGTTGAAATAACATTCAATGAAGTTATGACCAAACAAGGCGGTAAGGTTATAAATTTGCCTACAATAGTAATCGAAGGTCAAGATTTTTGTGATTTAGAAGAACAGATTAATAAATGTTGTTTGGCTTTTATGAATATTAAGCCTTTTCATGCACAACAAGTCAAGAAAGAAGTAAGACAAGATAATTTAAAAGTTTGCATGGTTAATTAATTAGGTCTACGCAAATACAATTTTCATTCTCTGGACAACAAAATAATTTTGTATTTTCTTCTGTTAAAACTGGATTAATATAAAATCTTTCTCTTGTGCATGGGGTGCACCCGTCCGGTTGAGTACAGATGTCTGGTTTTAATGTGCTAGAAATTAGCAACACAATAAATAAATTTTTCATGAGGTCTCCATTTTTAATTATATTTAGGCTAACAAAAACTTAAAATTAAAAACAAGGCTTGATCTATTTTTTTTAATAAGTTAAAAATAAATTAATTATAAAAACAGGAGAAAGCTATGAAGAAAAATTTAGTTTTTAGTTTAATTATTTTATTAGCGTCATATAATTATTTATTTTCGCAAGTAATTCCAAAAGGCTATAAATATATTAAGCCAATATTTAAGCCTCTTGCAATACAGCCAAGTACTAGTGTTAAAAGATGTTCTTTGTTACCAAGAAATACTGCAACAACTCCAAATTGGGCAGGCTATGTAGCATCAACAAATATTTTTAATCCTACAAAAGGTACAGTAAGTTTTGTTCAAGGCACTTGGACTATCCCATCAATCGCAAGCGGTCAAGCTAAACCTGGGACATTTTATGCCATTTGGGTTGGTATAGATGGATTAAATAATAATACTATCGAACAATTAGGTACAGCATATCAATTTATTAATGGCAAACAAACAGTTTATGCTTGGATTGAATTATTTCCTAAGGCTTCTATGCAAATTGCGAACTTTCCTGTAAAGCCTGGTAATTCGATTACTGCATCAGTACAATTTGTGGGCAGTAATAAATATAAATTAACTATGTTTAATAACACAACTAAAACTTTTACATCTGTAACAAAGACGGCAAGCTCGCCAAGAACATGTTGTGAATGGATAGTAGAAGCACCATCATTGTGCAATCCTTCATGCAATATTTTGCCATTGGCACATTTTAATCCTATAACTTTTACTTCTTGTAAGGCAACTATTAAAGGTCATTCTGGTGCGATTAGAAATTCTAGCTATCAAAACATACAGTTAGATATGGCAAATACTAATGGCGCAATAAAGGCTGTAACGAGTGGGCTTAATACTGCAGGTAATAGCTTTAAAACAACTTGGAAACATAGCTAAAATTTATAAAATGTCTAAACTAGTAGTATGAGTAAATATACAGTATTAGGCATAGAAACTTCTTGTGATGAAACGGCAGCATCAGTTTATAAGACAGATGAAGGCGTACTTTCTAGTGTTCTTTTTTCGCAAATAGATTTGCAAAAAGAATATGGTGGCGTAGTACCTGAAGTTGCTTCGCGTTCACATTTAGAAAAAATTAGACCCATAATTCAAAAGGCATTAGATGATGCAAAATTTACTATTGATGCTATAGATGTTATTGCAGTTACAACAAAACCGGGTTTGCCTGGTTCACTTTTAATTGGTCTTTGTTTTGGTAAAACTATTGCTTGGGCTTTACAAAAAAAATTGATAGGTGTGAATCATTTAGAAGGGCATGCATTTTCTTCTTTTCTGGAAAATGACGTACCATTTCCACATTTATGTTTAACTGCATCAGGTGGTCATACTAATTTATATTTAATTAATGGTTTTGGTGATTACACGTTTTTGGGTCAAACTTTAGATGATGCAGCCGGAGAAGCATTTGATAAAATAGCGAAGCTTATAAATTTGCCTTATCCAGGTGGACCTGAAATTGAAAAACTTGCCCAACAGGCAAACTTTCAAGATTTTTTTAAATACCCCAGGGGCCAAGCAAATACTTTAAATTTTAGCTTTTCAGGCTTAAAGACTGCTGTTATGTACGATCTTATTCAACGTGGTGCATATGATCTTAAAACTAAGCAATTCTCCCCTTCTCCGGTCACCCTGACCCATTCGACGCGCTTTGCTTGCTCAGGGCGATTGGAGCGCCTGTCCGCCGACGTGTCCGCCATCCAGGCTTCGCCGGACGCGGTAGCCAAAGGCGACGGCTGGAAGGATTTATCCGAGTCAAAGGGTTTAGAGCTAAAAAAGCAAGTTGCTAGTTCTTTACTAGTTTGCGTTAAAGATATTTTTATTCACAAGATAAATTATGCACTAAAGTCACACCCCCAAATAAAGTCAGTCTCATTTGTAGGCGGCGTAGCATGTAACAAGTATCTAAAACAAGAACTGCACACTTTTTGTGAAACGCGAAATATTCAATTCTTTAGCCCATCACCTAAATATTGCACTGACAATGCTGCTATGATCGCCTTTGTCGGCCATTATAAAGCTAAACAAGGCAAATTTGAGGATTTAAGTCTGGATATCTTTTAATTTTATATAAAATTCTAGTTGTAATTTATATTATTTAGTTTATAATCAATAGTATAAGTATAAAAATTATATTAAGAGGTTATTATGAAATGTTTTTTATTATTTTGTTTATTTACTCTCGGCTTGGTTTTTAATTTGTCAGTTTTTGCAATGGAAAAACATATGGAAAAATTGCAATTAGATGCTTTTGCAGAATCTATAAATTACCAATTAACTGAAATTTCTGATCCTGAGATTGAATACGATTATGATGCAAATCAACAAATTAAAGCACGAAAGAGAATGGCTTTATTATTGTTAATGGGCTGTTTTATTTATAAAATAAAATTACATCCTAATGCAGATTTTAGAGTTTGTATGATCATGGCAGTGATTTTTGCAGGTTTTTATGCATGTATCAAACAAGTATTGAAGTGTTGTGATGCTCAGGATTGTGTATCATGCAATAATATGAGGAAAATGCATTTTGATAAATTTATGCTTTTTTGTACTTTATTTATG
>Ga0206812_1078_pt1 | contig 21194 bp, 20 predicted proteins | sample Alteio_BWOrgCont_54_FD_152912 | JGI IMG/M metagenome (GOLD analysis project Ga0206812, IMG submission 152912) | Enriched cells from forest soil in Barre Woods Harvard Forest LTER site, Petersham, Massachusetts, United States -... | ecosystem: Environmental > Terrestrial > Soil > Temperate forest >... | reverse complement strand
TTCTGATAATTCACCCACCGCTTTTACCAATCTCGATAAAAAAGATATTGCCAAAAATAATTCGGGTCGGGGTTTTGAATATCTGCTGGAACAAACCCCTTCAACCGTAGTTAGTTCAAATGCCGGGGCTGGGGTGGGGTATACCAGTATCCGTATCCGCGGATCGGACGCTACCCGCACTAACGTGACACTCAACGGTATCCCGATGAACGATGCGGAGGACCAGGGCGTATATTTCGTCGATCTGCCAGACTTGGCTTCCTCTGTCGATAACGTACAGGTACAGCGCGGGGTGGGCACATCCACCAATGGCGCAGGTGCATTCGGGGCAAGTATCAATATACAAACCACCACACGGATCGATACCGCTTATGCTGAAATTAATAACACGGCAGGGTCTTACGGAACGGTTAAGAACACGGTTAACGTGGGTACTGGTTTATTAGGCGGGCATTTCAGCTTTGATGGCCGTTTGTCGAGGACGAACTCCGATGGGTATATCGACCGTGCGTTTTCTCACCTGAAATCATACTTTTTAACAGGTGCTTATTACGGTAAAAACAGTGTTTTGCGACTGAATGTATTTTCGGGCTATGAGCAAACTTACCAGGCTTGGGATGGTGTACCCCAGGACAGTATAAAAACAAATCGCAGGTATAATGAATTGGGCTATATTAATGCGAGCAATAGTTATTACAAAAACCAGACGGATAATTACACACAGAACTATTACCAGTTACTTTATGATCAGCAGATCAGCAGCAAGTTTTCTTTCAGCGGGGCATTGTATTATACCAAAGGTTATGGTTATTACGAGGAATATAAGAATGCTGATTCGCTAAAAAACTATGGCATTGCCCCGGTTACAGTAGGTGGTACCACCATTGAAGCGACCGACCTGGTGCGCCGCTTATGGCTGAACAATGATCTTTACGGACTTACCTATAACCTGAATTACAAGCCGGATAATAACCTGGGCGTAACGCTTGGCGGTGCTTATAATGAATATAAAGGCGCGCATTATAATAACATCGAGTGGACACAGCAAAGCACCGATATCCCGCCGGATTATGAGTATGAGCGCGATAATGCTACAAAAACAGATTTCAATATATTTACACGGGCCGAATACCATATAGGCGATGTGTTGCTTTATGGCGACCTGCAATACCGGCACATCTATTATTCATTTTTGGGGTTCGATCAAAACCTGAACAGTGCGCAACAGGCAGTACAGCTTAACTTTTTTAATCCAAAGGCTGGTATCACCTATACCCTTACCGACCATAGTAATGTTTATGCTTCTGTCGCAGTTGGCAATCATGAACCTAACCGGAGTGATTATACCAATTCGCCGCCACAGCAACGTCCCCTGCCCGAAAACCTAAAAGATTTTGAGGCCGGTTACCGCTTTGGTAGTCCTGTTTTCAGCGGCAGCGTCAATGGCTTTTACATGCTTTACAAAAACCAGTTGGTACTCACCGGCGCGCTTGACTCCGTTGGTGAAGCCATCCGCACTAATATTAAAGACAGCTATCGTGCGGGTATTGAGGTGAGCGCACGGGTAAAAGTTGCACAGCCATTAAGCTGGTCTGTAAATGCTACGTGGAGCGTGAATAAAGTGAAAGATTTTCCGCAATTCCTGCAAAACTATGATACCGGTACTTTGGACGAAACGCAATATAAAAGTACGGACATCGCCTATTCGCCTAATCTGACAGCGTCAAGCGTGATCAGTTATCATCCATTAAAAAATGCTGAGATCGCTTTTATCAGCAAATATGTAAGCAGGCAATATTTGGATAATACATCCACTGTAAGCCGATCATTGAATGGTTATTTTGTGAATGACATCCGGCTTAATTATAATTTTAGCATAAAAGGTATTAAGAATATCGGCGTAGGATTGCTGATCAACAATATATTCAGTGAAAAATACCAGTCGGACGGTGCCACTTACCCAGATATTGAAGGCGGCAAAGTGGTGAATTACAATTATTTTTTCCCGCAGGCCCCAATCAATTTCCTGGCTTCGCTGAACATTAAATTTTAAATTGCGGTAACGCAAATATCACATTGTATTTTAATCACTTTGTTGATATTTGCGTTACTTAACCCGCTTTCTGATGAAGATCAAATACCTGTTTTTAGTATCGTTTGTTTTTGCCGTTTTCAATGCATCGGCTCAAACCCCCAAGAAAAAAGTATCACCGGTACTCCTAACTGCCGCTGCTCCTGCAACTGCTTCTGCTGAATTGCCCCGTCCAAAATTGGTGGTAGGCATCGTGGTTGACCAAATGCGATGGGATTATCTTTATCGTTTTTATGACCGCTATCAAAGCAATGGTTTTAAACGTTTATTGAACGAGGGCTTTAGTTGCGAAAATACACAGGTAGATTATATCCCCACTTTTACCGCCCCTGGGCACACCTGTATTTACACCGGTTCTGTACCCGCCATACATGGGATAGCGGGGAATGATTTTATTATACAGGCGACGGGTAAATCTGTGTATTGTACCGAGGATACCACTGTAAAAACCGTGGGAAGTAGCTCAAGGGCCGGCGAGATGTCGCCGCGCAACCTGCTGACCAGCACAGTTACCGATGAGTTGAGACTGGCCACCAATTTTCGCTCAAAAGTGATCGGTATTGCCTTAAAAGACAGGGGTGGGATATTACCTGCGGGGCATACGGGCAATGCTGCTTACTGGTTTGATGATAAAACCGGCAATTGGATCACCAGCACCTATTATATGAAGGAACTACCGCAATGGGTAAAGGATTTCAATGATCAAAAACTGGCAGAAACTTATTTGAAGCAAGATTGGACACCGCTTTACCCTGTAAATACTTATGTACAAACTTTGCCCGATGAATCTAAATACGAAGGCAAATTTAAAGGGACAGACGCACCCACCTTACCTGTAAAAACATCAGCGATATATAAAAGCTATGGGCTGGGTTTGATACGCTCAACCCCGTATGGTAATACCATCTCACTTGACCTTGCCGTGGCTGCCATTAATGGTGAACAATTGGGGCAGCATGATGTAACGGATTTCCTGGCTTTGAGCTTATCATCTACAGATTATATCGGGCACCAGTTTGGGGTCAATGCGGTTGAAATAGAAGATACTTATTTACGATTAGACCGCGAACTGGCTGCGTTTTTCACGTACATGGACGCTAAAGTAGGCAAGGGCAATTACACCGTTTTTCTGACTGCCGATCATGGCGCGGCACACAACACGGCGTTTTTACACGATCACGGGATCCCTGCCGACGTGTGGGACGATGGCGCTGTAAGAGACAGCCTGAACAAGTTTTTGTTGAATAAATACAAAGTGGAAAAGCTGGTGATCAGCCTGGGCAATTACCAGGTTAATTTTAATAACGCGACCATAAAATATGCACAGTTGAACAAAGATGCCATCATAAAGGATTGCATAGATTATTTGCAGCAACAACGTGGGATAGCTTTCGCGGTTGATATGCAACATGCAGAATCTGCAAGCATCCCCGAAGAACTGCGTACACGGATAGTAAACGGATACAGCCGGGAACATAGCGGAGACATACAGATCATATTGCAGCCCGGCTGGTTTACAGGTCATGGTTCAGGCGATAGCGGGCCGACAGGTACCACGCATGGCACGTGGAACCCTTATGATACTCATATTCCGCTGGTATTTATGGGCTGGGGCATCAACCATGGCCACCTCAACCGCGAAACTCACATGACCGATATTGCCGCCACAGTAGCCGCGTTATTGCATATCCAGGCGCCTAATGGAAGTATTGGTAAGCCGATAAGTGAGGTGCTGAAATAGAGCCTCACCCCAACCCCTCTCCGGTAGAGAGGGGCTTTTAAAATTTTCAAATTCGAAATTGATCCGCCAGCTGGCGGACGACATCTGAAATTATGAAGAAATACATATCTAAATTCCATTATCTAACCCAGGATCTGCCAAACCGGACACATGTGGGGCAGGTTCATATTGCTTGTCAATCGGGTGCAAATTGGATACAATACCGCTGTTTAACCAAATCAGACGATGAACTGATAGAAGAGATCAATGAGATAGCCGCTATCTGTGACGACTGGGGCGCTACGCTGATATTGACCAATCATTATCATTTACTCGACCGTGTTGATGCGCAGGGTGTGCATATCGAAGATTTTGATGCTGACCTGGTTGCTATCCGCGATCATATTGGTGATGATAAAACATTGGGGGCATCTGCGACCAATGTCGAGAGGCTGCTGCAGGTGCAGGATACTGGGGTTGTTGATTATTGCGGTTATGGTCCTTTTGCGCATACAGATACCAAACCCAATAATAAGCCATTGCTGGGTTTTGAAGGTTACCGAACCCTGCAAAATCACCCAGTTGAAATACCTGTTATTGCCGTTGGCGGCGTACAGTTATCCGATGTGGAGCCTTTATTAGAAACAGGCATTTATGGGATCGCTGTATCGGGCGCTATCAACCTGGCGCCTGATCCGGGAAGTATGTTAAAGGAGTTTTATCAGAAGATATATTAAGACCATAATTTTCAGTCATTTGCTAAAAACTAATTGATTATTTTTAGGTTATAAAACTAATCTCTAATTCACTAATCTCTACCACCGTGTCCTCGCATCATATTGTACGTGAAAAACAGGAACCCGCATTATTGGTGCTGGGATTGGATACTTTTCCAATGGAACTGTTAGGTCAGCTGCTGGAATGGAGCCCGACCGTTATAGCTACCAGGGACACTGCCGAAATGCTTCACGATCAGGGTATCAAGATAGATTGGATCATTGCAGACGATATGCAAAGGACATTGCAATCGGACATCAAACAAATGCCCGCCGGCAATGATTCAACAGCCGAAGCTGCTTTAAAATACCTGGTAACAAATAATTACCCCGCTGTTAATATCATTACTGACAACCTGCAACTCAAGGATTATTTGTTTTATACCGATAAGATAAACCTGGTGATATTCCAGGGTAACCAAAAGATCTACGCCGTTAATTCCGGCTTCAGTAAATGGAAACCCGCCGGGGAAATGCTGGAAGTACTGACTCACCCGCATGACCTTCATTTGAGCGGTTTGGAATCAATGGGCAACCACAGCTTCAGGACCACGCACGATGGGTTTTTCAGCCTGCAATTTGAGCACCCATTTTTATTTATAGCCGAAGGGCTTTAAATATTTGCAATAAATAACCATATAGTAAATCAGTCGTTTTCGTCAGTATTTGTAAAAATAGGCATGCCATTTGATCCGTAATTAGGTAGTATAGTAATTTGTTTGCTACATTTACTTATAAAAAGTGCCAGATGCGGCGGAAAATCTGTTAATTAGCTGTTCGTCCAAAACGGAAAATTATTGGTCGGCTTTTTGATAATTAACATAATAACCATTAAACCATTTGCACAATCAGTAGTCTAAAATTATATATTCAAGCATCCGGCCAAATACCACTGCTGAAAGAATTAATACTCATTAACATGAAAAAGACATATAAATATTTACTTACCATCGCTTTTAACGGGCTGTTATGCCTGTTTATAGCACTTCCAGCCGATGCCCAGCACAGAGATGGCGGTGGAGGAGGTGGGGGCGGCTCAAGATCATCCGGCAGCAGCAGTTCGGGTGGTGGCAGTTCAAGAGCATCAAGCGGAAGCTCAAACAGCAGCTCTGTTTCAAGGTCTTCCGGAAGTAACGGTGGCTCTTTTTCAAGGCCCCCCGGTAGTAACGGTGGCTACAGGCCGGCTGGCTCTTTTAACAGACCTTCAGTAAATGGCCATGTTGCTATAGCGCCCCCACGGGTTAATAGCCAGGGTATAAGGCCGACCTCTTATGGTGCTACCGGAGGATACAATGGTGGCAGGCAGGGTGCAGTTAATATAGCAACATCATCCAACGGACGTAGTTATGTAAATTCAAATGCCCGTAGTTATGTTGGCACCCGCGGTTATATAGGCGCAGGTGGCCGTGCATCGGTAGGTGTAGGTGGTCGTGGTTTTTCTGGTCCTTCTTATTGGAGAAACTCTAATTATTACCACTACTATCGTGGCTATTACAATACTTATTATGGCCCAAGATTAGGTTTCAGCATCGGATTTTTACCGTATGGCTATTATCCGTTCTACTTCGGTGATTACGAATATTTTTATAGCAATGGCCTGTACTATCAGTATGATAATAGTCAATATACCGTTGTTGAGCCCCCTATCGGCGCCGAGATCACTACTTTACCGGATAAAGCACAATCTATCGTGATCAATGGCCAACAGTATTATGAATTAAATGGTGTTTACTATCAGCCAATAACAAAAGATGATGGTAGTGTAACTTACGAGATTGCAGGTAAGGATGGCGAACTAAATACCAATACCGGTACTGATGTTCAGCAGGCCCCGCAAATTGGTGATATTGTTGATACTTTGCCACAGGACTGCAGAACGATCAAGCTAAACGGCGAAAAATTCTATGTATCCACTGATGGTTATTACTACCAGGATGCTCTAGATGCAAATCATAATAAAGTTTATAAAATTGTAGGTACTCCATCAGACGAGCCTCAAAATTAAAAGCTAAATAGAAATATAGAAAAGGGGATGATTTAGTTCACCCCCTTTTTTTGTGCCTTGCAGGAAGCTTTTACTGTTGAATGAATTGCTATAATAGTATTAACCCGGCTGCAATTAAATGGATAATTTTGACTGTTTAACAATCTGCAAAAAAACCATGACCAGGCATTTATTTTATTTATTGCTGATCGTGTTGGCTAACCCTGCTTTTGCAAGGGATAATCATCTTCGTTTAAAGTTATACAAGGCTAATAACCCTAAAATCCAATATGTTGGGCGGGTGGATTTTTCAGACCCGCAGAAGCCTAAATTCTGGTCGCCGGGTGTTTACATTAAATTTAAGTTTAAAGGCCCCGCTTTTGACCTGATCATCAATGACGAAGCGGATGGGAATAATCATAATTATGTGGAGATCGCTATTGATGATAACCCGCTGTTAAGAATAAAATTGGAGGGTAAAGTTAATGACCATAAGATCGCTTATGGGTTGGCTGATACCGAACATACCGTTACCATTTGTAAGGATACTGAATCTGGCATCGGCTACATGGAGTTTGTAGGCATACGGTGCGAAAAACTGCTGCCCCCGCCACCCCAACCAACCCGCAAAATAGAATATATAGGTGATTCCATTACCGCAGGTACCGGGATGGATGTTTCACAAATAGCTTGTGACGCGGGCCAATGGTACGATCAGCATAACGCTTATATGAGCTATGGAGCACTCACCTCGCGGGGGTTAAACACCCAATGGCAGTTGACCGCCGTCGCAGGCATAGGGTTAACTCAAAGCTGTTGCAATATGGATATTGTGATGCCAGAGGTGCTGGATAAGACCATCCTGCGGGATAATAAGATAGCATGGGATTTTAACCGTTATCAGCCCGATGTGGTAACTATATGCCTGGGACAGAACGACGGAATTATTGACAGCACCAAATTTTGCAATGCTTATGTTCAGTTTATTGGCGATGTAAGAAAGCATTACCCAACGGCGGATATTATCTGCCTAACCAGCCCAATGGCGAATGATGAACTAAGCGCTGTTTTAAAAAGGTACTTATCAGGCATTACCACTTATATGAATAACAACGGAGATAAGAAAGTGTATAAATACTTTTTCTCAAAAAGGTTCCACAACGGCTGTGGCGGCCACCCGGATATGGAAGAGCATGTGCAAATTGCTAACGAGTTGACTATTTATATTAAGAAGGTTGAGGGGTGGTGATTGACATAAGTGTTTAACAGAAAGACTTACGAAGTTTTTAAACGGCGGAGCCTTCAACGAGGCCTTTGAAAACAAATACATTCGAGTTAAACTTCGTAAGTCTAAAGTGGAAATTGTAATATCAAATTCGGATCAGGAATATTTAAAAGATATTTATCCTTCTCCGAATAGCGGCAAACGCCCGGGTAATCGCCATAACAACCTTCCATATCAAACATTAGCTGAAAGTGAAGGTGCGGTGGCCATTGGCCGTTTTCCTGTTGAGTACCAAACAGCCCGATCATTTGACCTTTGGGAATAAAATCACCCACGTTTAAACCATCCAGGCTCTCGCGGTTCAAATGGCCATATAGGGTGTAAAGCTCCAGGCCATCCAAATTGTGTTTCAGGATAATGGTTGGGCCGTAATCGCCTAAATGGTTATTATCTGCAAAGCTGTGGATGTGGCCGCTGAGGGGGGCATAAACTGGTGTGCCGGCATCGGCCCATATATCTATCCCAAGATGGAGGCGACGGGGTTCATCGCCGGTATTAAATAATTCGCTGCGGGCATATAAGGTGCGGTGTTCCATATAGCCGCCAACGCCATATCTGCAATGATGGGCGCTTAATTTACCAGTCACCCATACGCTGAATTTGTCGGTATCATAAATGGTCTCCGGGCTTAACTCCCTATTGGCTGCTGTAAAATCAAATTTAAACAGACGGTCGGTTGCAGGGTCGAAGTCGACTACCTTGCCAATTTCATCGGGATGGTTTTTTATGAAATCTTTTAATTGGATGTATTTATCCATTTATTCGTTAATGAAAGTCTCTCCGCCAGCTGGCGGAGGAGATTTAGAGGGGGCTGCCTTACTCCGTATCCGGCTGCCGCTCTTCCTTATTTATTTTTTCGAATATCTTATCCATACGCTCTACATAGGCGCTGGTATCGTCCACAAAAAATTCAAGCTGCGGAATGATCCTTACCTGGTCCTTGATACGTGCACCCAGTTTATATCGTATTTCGGATGCATGTGCTTTGATGGTATGGAGCGCCAATTGAGTATCAGTATTATTAAAAAAACTTAAAAATACCCTTGCAATGGCCAGGTCGGGCGTAACCCTCACCTTGGTTATCGTGATAAGCGTATTAGGCAACAGGTTGATCCCCTCGCGCTGAAATATAGCTGCCAGGTCCTGTTGTATTACTCCTGCAAATTTTTGCTGACGTTTTGATTCCATGGTAGTATTTTAAATTCTATTAATAAATCCTAAACTCTAATATTAAAGCGCCAACCGCACTGCACCAACCGTTCTTCAAATCTACAAATCCTCTTTGATCTCACCCAGTCTTTTGATACTTAAACGTGCACTAATGCCGGATGCGATCGCGGCTATACCCGTTACAGTTAAAAACACCAGGATAAAATCCACAAATTTTAACGCGACAGGGTAAGCATCAATAGCCGTCAGGTTATCACCGAATTTGATGAGGGCGAACTGCTCCTGCAAAATACAAAATATCAAACCCACTATCATCCCGGCGATACATCCGATAAAGGATATCATCATCCCTTCATAAAAGAAGATACGCTGTATCAGTTTCTTATCAGCACCCAGACTTGTTAAAATAGCGATATCCTTTTGTTTATCCATTACCAGCATGGTTAACGACCCGATGATATTAAATATGGCGATGATGAGCACAAATGTCAGTATCATGTATATAAACCATCTTTCGTAGTTTAAAGTTTTATAAAGACCTGCATTTTGTTCGTAACGGTTTTTTATAGTGAAAGTAGTGCCTACCTTGTCTGTGATATCTTTTTCTACGGCATTAAGATCGGTGCCTTTTTTATAATTCAGATCAATGGCCGAAACGTTTTTAGGCTCATTGAGCAGGTCGCGCATAAAATCAATGGGGGTAATTACCAGGCTGTTAAAATCCTGCTGGATGTTAAAAATGCCCGAGGGGTTGATGTACCTTACCTCAAACTCACTGGTGGGGTCGGCAGCACTTGAAGCGTCGCGCCGGGGCGAATAGATCTGCAGGGCCGAAAGCTGGTCGTGTATATTAACAGACAACTTGCCCTGTACCGTAGCGCCAATAACCGCCATGTAGCGGCCATCGGCTTTGAGGGTGAACGATCCCTTTTCAATAGTACTGTCTAATTGCCCGTTTTTTAAAAATTCATCACTTACGCCCATCACAGTGCCTATAAACTGCCCGGTTTGCCCGTACCTGATCAGTGCCTTTTCTTCCAGTACCTCTGTAAATGAGAATAACCTGGGGTCGTGGTGCAGGGCGTTAAAATAAGCGGTATTAGGATCAAAAGTTTTTCCCTGTTTGGGTTCGATCTTTAGCTCTGGGGTGAAATTACTGTATAGGTTAAGGATCACCTTCTCGAAGCCATTATATACCGATAAGATGATAATCAATGCCGCGCTGCCAATGAAAACCCCAAGCATGGATACACCCGAGATGATATTGATGGCATGCATCTTCTTCCTCGAAAACAGGTACCTTTTAGCTATGTAGATGGATGTATTCAAACTGATTGAGGATTAGGATTATTTAGCCACTTGGGAATTTGCTTATAACAAATGAATAAAAATATTCCTATTGCCCACATAAATAAATTAATTTGACCACCAAAAACATGCTGACCCGTGTGGGCATATTGGAATTTTACAACAAAATTAAATACGTCATAGTGAAAAAAGAAGGTTGACTTATTATCCGCTTTTAAGTAAACTATTGACAAGTCGAGCCCTAAGTTGTTGACCACTAAAAAATCTGATAGCCTCAAACCTATTCCAGAAAGAATGCTAAAAATCGAATTGATTAGTAAAACCAGCTTGTAATCTTTAATGGTTTTCTTTCTTATCAAAAAGGAAATGTTAACACTGAGAATAAAAAGGTAAAGTGTTAAAAAAACTATCCCACCAATTCCACCAAGGTTAAAGTTATTTAGTATATCACTAATATTTATTAAAAAATTCATGCCTACGAGTAAGCAGATAAAAGCTAAATAAATTAAAATCGCTTTTATAAAATAAATTACTTTACGAGTGCCCATAACTGTAGCCTTTACTTAAAAAACGGATTGTGTTTCTTCTCAAAGCCAATGGTAGTTTCGGGACCATGACCGGGATAAACCGTACAATCCTCAGGTAAGGTAAACAGTTTTTCGCGGATATTGCGGATCAGCTGGTCGTAATCCCCGCCCGGCAGATCTGATCGTCCTATACTCCCCCTGAATAATACATCGCCGCCTACTAGTAAATTATCAGCCTCATCATAGAAACAAAGATGTGCAGGCGAATGGCCGGGCGCGAAGATGAGCTGTAATTCTGTATTCCCGAATGTAACAGTCCCTGTCTCGGGCAGGTAATGATCGGGTACAGGTGAAAGTTCATAACGGATACCCATTTGAGGCGCATAAGCTGGTACCGCTTCCAGGATGTACAGTTCGCCCTGGTGAAATTGTGGCTTTAACCCGTACAGATCAAACACCAATTTATTACCCAGCACATGGTCTATGTGGCAATGAGTATTGAGTAACAGCACGGGCTTTAGTTGAGTATCCCGGATAAAATTGACCACCGCATTTTGCTCCGCGGCGGTGTACATACCGGGGTCAATAATAGCGCACTCGCCCGTCTCATCATATAAAATATAGGTGTTCTCCTGATAAGGGTTATTTGCAAATGATCGGATTTTAGACATGTTTTTATTGTTATCCGTAAGTATTTAATTATGTCAGCCGCAAACTAATCTCTTCTGCCAAAAGAAAAAGCATGCGATATGCGCAGGGCAATTATATTAGTTGAAGGATCGCCATTAACAAATGCATGTTCATAACGCAGGCTGATGTTAAACCGTATCCACCCCGACGGTTGAAAAAGGTATCCAAACCCCAGCCCGGTTGTTGGCCCGGCTACTTTCTGGTTAAGCGGATTACCGTCAGCCTGGTAAAGCGGGTTGCCATTATCGTTCGACTTCTGGATGTCGGTATCGCCAAAAGTATAGCCTAATATTGGTTCAAGGTACCAACCATAGTCGTTTGATTTGGTAAGTAGTTTGCGGTACCCAACCAAACAGGGGCCCATGTAAAAATGGTTGTCGTCCTGGCTGAATACATAGATCCCGCCTTCTATAGTTACCGCGCTGGTTTCATTGATCTGGATGCCAAAATTTAAAAATGAGCCAAAACCGGTAGATGAAACATTTTGATCTTTTAACGTACCGAAACCCGTTGGCACTGCCGTTTTGGTTATTAAGTGTGCAACCTCTATCTGCGCGTAAGCAGCAGAACAAAGGCAAAATAAAAGCGGAGTTAAAAAGAGTTTTTTGTTTAAGCGCATTATCAATTCCCCTTCCACCTGAAAGTTTTGATCATCGTATCTACGTCCTTCTTCACAAAATTTAATACCGGTTGTATCGAATCAATGCGCGGTGTGGAGTTGAAATATAGTGCGCCGCGCATGTAGTTCTTTGTGCTATCGGTAATATAAAATTGGATGGATGATGCCGCGTTGCCGTCAATAGAATAATAAACGCCATAAATTTTACGCTCGGGGTTATGAATTATGCCCTGGTCAATCGCGGTTGCTTTTACGGTGTGTTTAAAAGCGAATTTTCGTGCATCTTCGGTAAGCTCGTCAAATACCTTTTTCGAGGTGATGCTTTCGTAGCTTAAATGCAGTGTGCCGTTAAATTGAGGGAACTGCATATTTAACAGGTAATTCATATTCAGCAGTTTTTTATCTCTCCTGTACTTAGTACTATCTTTTTCCATCACCGCGTATTTTGGATAAATGAAAGTAAAAGGATAGGGGCCGTTAAATTGCTGGTACTCTTTTTTTGGAAAAACGATCCTGAAATACCCTCGCGGCTTGGGCGAATAATCCGAATTTCCGCTACATGCGGCGAACAACAATAAAACGGGTAATAGCAATAATACAAGCTTCTTCATGGATACTTTTGTTTTGATGTCCATATTTCCCATGCCTTTTCAGCCTGCAATATTAACATTTCAAGCCCGTTTTTTGTAGTAGCACCCCGGTCTTCCCCTTTTTTCAAAAATAAGGTTTGTTCGGGGTTATATATCAGGTCGTATAATAGATTTTCATCCGTGACAGCATCATAAGGTATATCCGGGCATTCATCAACATTTGGATACATGCCTACCGGGGTAGTGTTAACGATCAGTTTATAATCCCTAATGTGATGTGGCTTCAGATCGCTGAATAACAGATGACCCGGGATGTGTTTCCGGGTGACTGATTTAAAAGGAATACCCAGGTTATCCAGCACACATTTTACTGCTTTAGCTGCACCGCCATCACCCAATACCAGCGCCTGGTCGTGATAGTTTTTAAGTATGGGCTTTAATGACATTTCGAAGCCATAAATATCCGTATTATATCCTTCGAGCTTAAAATCATGTCCTTTAATACCTATTTCTCCCGAAAATGCAGCCATCACCGGGCTTTCTGCCGTAATGCGGATACAGTTTACAGCCCCGGCATTACGTGCATCGTGTTCTATCCAGTCCAGGTATTTTAAAACGTCTATTTTATAAGGAACGGTCACATTTAAGCCGCACAGATCGGGATGTTTTTTTAGTAAAGCAGGCAGATGACTGATATGCTCTATCGGGAACAGATCGTATTGGGCGTCATTAATTTTCTCTCTTTCAAACTTTTCGGTAAAGTATTTTTTTGAGAACGAATGAGAAAGCGGGAAGCCGATAAGCCCATAATGTTTCATGTGGTAATATTAAGAAGAAAGGATGGTATTTTGTTGCCAGGTGTTAAAATTATAGCGTAAATCGGGATTAAGGTTTCCTGCCCGCAATCATCATGTGCGGACTCAATGAAAGCAGCGCCTGGTCATTTTCCGTAAGCTTCAGCAATTCCATAATAGCTTCTTTCTTTTTGACGTCGCCTCTGGTTTCGAAATAGTTTTTATCCAGCCAGATCATGCCTTCAACGGCATATGTGTCTATGTAAGTTAACCCTGCTTCTTCCAGCTCGCTACGCAATTGTAATGGCCGGTGATAATAGGCTGATGGCAATATACCCGGCATATTTTCAGGCGGATTATGCAGGCCGGTGGTTAACTCCTCCCGGCACATTTCATACAGTGCAGGATGATGAATAAACCCATTCAACAGCCCGGCAATGGATGATGCGGAATGATTGATGGCGAAACCAAGCACAACACCATTCGGCTTTAAGGCCCGTTTAGCTTCGACAATGGATTTGATGCGGTCTTCTTTTAGCTGCAGGTGATATAAAGGCCCGTGTAAGATCACTACATCGGCAAAATTATCCTGGAACTCCAGTTTACGGGATTCACCCAAAATGCTTTTGAACGGCTTTTTTGCTTTTGCTGATCGTTTATTGGCTTGTTTGATGTGCTTTTCAATAGGGTCAACTAAATATACTTCATGCCCCAAACTTGACAGCCATTCAGAATAAACACCCGGTCCGCCACCGACATCTATGATCACGCCTTTTTTCTTCGGCAAATATCGCCCTATCAGGTCTTTATTTCGTTCCAGTTCCAAAGGGCCCAGGCCAAGCTCCAACCGGTTTTCTTCGGATGTTTGAGCATAGAAATTGTCTATTTTGGAGTCGATGAGGTTGGATGGAGGCATAATTAAGGGCTTATATAAAAAAATGAATATACTTTTTTTATGTATATTTGAGTATGACAATCGAAATAAAAGCACCGGTCACAAAAGAAAAAGTGCAGGAAGCAATTGATCTGCTTTCTAAGGAGATTCCTAAAAAAAGCCTGAAGCAACACTTTGGCAAACTAAAGAGAAATTTAGAGGGGCTTGAATATCAAAAAAAGGTTAGGGATGAGTGGGTTTAACTTTGTTGCTGACACTAACTTTTTGATAGATGTACATGAAGGAAAAGATAAAGTCATCCCATTTTTAGATGGGACAGTAATTATATCTGTTATTTCAGAGATTGAACTCCTGGGATGGTATAAGCTAAGCGAAGAAGAGAAACAAAAGCTCCGTTTGTTGTTAGACGACTGTATTATTTTTGAGCTTACTACCGAGATCCGCAAATTAGCAATTGAAATAAGACAGCAAAAAAAGATCAAAACCCCGGATGCCATTATCGCAGCAACTGCAAAGTACCTTCAAATCCCTATCGTTAGTTCTGATAAAGGACTTAAGAATATTTCTGGTATCGAATTAATCTTATTATGATCGAAAAGTTTAACAAGCCAATAAAAGTATTGTTAGATATACAATTATAAACCCAAAAAATGATCGAACGTATCGCTTCTGATACCCAACCTTAGTGTTTCCAGCGGGATCACGTCAGAAGGGGCAATATTACCCAGGCTCACATTGGCGCCGATCAGCTTAATAAACCAAACTTGTTGCGCTTTTTGCGGAGCTTCCCAGATGATCTTTTCTTCAGGTATTTGTGTCAGTATTTCATCAACCAGGCCCTGCCTTACTTCTCCTGAATCGCGGTAGATACCAACGTTGCCGCTCTCGCGTGCTTCGGCAATTACTTTCCATGCGCCGGCTTCCAGTTCGGCAGCCATCAGCTTGATCCATTTATAGGGAGCAAATATCTTTTGGATATCTTTCGACCCAACTTCGGAGATAACGGTAACTTGCTGGCTCAGTTTGCGGATATATTCGCATTTTTCTTCGTGCTCTATTTCTATCGAGCCATCCGATACTTCGGCATATTGCATTTTATATTTATCCAGTATGCGGCAGTATTCGTCAAATTGCCCGCGTGCAATAAAGGCCTCAAATAAAGTCCCCCCAAAATACACCGGGATGCCTGCCTCGCGATAGATCTCCAGTTTTTCATCCAGCTTAGGGGTAACATAAGAAGTAGCCCAGCCCAATTTAACAAGGTCGGTATATGGTCCGCCTACTTCTATAAAATCCTCCGCCTGGCGCAAACTAAGCCCCTTATCCATCACCATGGTAATGCCACTGTCACGGGGTTTAACAGTGCGGTCAGGAATGTTGCTTAATGGGTAATTCATGGGTTTTGATGCAGAGTCAGTAATATTTATGATGGCAGAATCCATAGATGTCACATTTGGTTATAGACTATAACAAAAAGTTCTAATGGAAACAAAGGTCTATAAAAAAAACCAAAACTTTATAGGATTTTGGTTTAATCAATGTAAAATCTTAGTTATGGGTTGATTGAGTTGGACTAAGTTGATTAGGTGAATGATTTTAAACTTAATCAACCATTCACTCAATCAACCTAATCAACCAATTTATTTAGTGTACCTATTAATAATATCTACGATCACCTTATTCTTTTGTAATTGCGGCAGATAGTCAAACAGAATATAGTGCTTTTCCGGGTCCGAAGCTAAAGCCAGTTCTAAAAAGTTCAATGCTTCTTTATAATCGCCTTTGGCAAATAAATAGGCTACCATGCGGTAGTATAATTCGGCAGCGTCAGGGTTGTTTTTTATCGCCTGCGACATCACCTCAATCGCATCCACCAAACGGGTTTGCTCATATAAGATGGATGAGTAATCCAACCAGGCATCCACATCTATCGGATTCAATTCCACCACTTTTTCGTAGGCCTGTTCAGCCTCTGTCATGTGGCCCAGTTTATATTCCGCATCGGCAATGGCAAACCAGTAATCTGCGTTAGCAATATCCAGGTCTAAGGCTTTTTTGTAAAAGTGCAGGGCCTCAAAATAACGTTCCTCAAAATCAAGGGTAACACCAATCCCGAACCAGGCATCAGCAAGTTTAGAATCCATTTTTACGGCTTTTTTGTAAAAGGCGCGAGCATCATCCATCTGCTCCAGCTTTTCGTAACACTCGCCTATGGCGCAATAAGTGTCTGCGTTGGGTTGCTCGTACTCAAAAGTCTGGCGGTAAACTTCAATGGCCTCGGCGTATTTTTCCAGGTTGACCAGTGCGTTACCTTTATTGAAATAAGCTGATGCAAAGCTGTCTTTTATCAGGATCGCATAGTCATAAGCATCTATCGCTTTTTCAAACAGGCTCAACTTGGTGAAGGCGTTACCCAGGTTATACCATGCCGCATAGCTATAAGGCTCGCTGTCGATATATTGCTGGTAAAACTGTACGCTCTCCTCCTGGTTGTCCATCACATCATAGCAGAAAGCCAGTTCATATAAGGCGTCCTGGTTTTCCATGTTCTGTTTAAGGCACAGTTTCAGGTAAGTGATGGCCGTATCATAATCGCCCATGTTTTGATAAACGTAGGAGATATGCAGCAGTATTTCGTCCGTTTCCTCGGCAAGCTCCAACGCTTTTTCATAGTTCTCCAATGCCTCGGCATAGCGTTCCATGTTTTCGTACAGGTTACCCCGGATGATGTAGATATCCGGGTCAGAGGCCTCCAGCATAGCCGCTTTTTCGAGCGCTACGAACGCATCGCTGACGCGGTTCGTGACGACCATCAATTGGGCTTGCTTGATTAGGAATACGGCGGCAAACGGATGCTGGTTCACAGCATATTCCACCACCTGTAGGGCTTTCGCCGGATCATTCTTTTCGATGTAGTAGTCGATAATGTTCTCAAACGCCTGCGCATCAAAAAAATACTGATCATGATTACGAATCATTTCTTCGTAACGTTCAACTGAAAACTTGGGATCTTCAGTGAAACCAAATTCAAATTCTTCTTCCATTCAATATATTTTTCAGAACGCGAGCCGCCAGTTTACCCAACAAACAATCGGGGTTTCTGGGCTTTTGCTGACTCAAATTACAACAAGTATATATCCCTAATGGAATTTAGTTTTCAACATTCAAACATTTTTAACACGGGTTTTTGCAAGTGCCTGATAGTAAATGAAAAACATTTCAGGGTTTTGGCCGGGCAAGAGATGAGTTGATAGTAAATTGCCTTAAAGATTTTACCTTTGACAAAAATACGAATTATGAGCCTTAATATTCAAGGGATACTAAACGATTTACATATAAACGACAATAATGAGGCGTTTAGTACAGGTAAACAATGGGGAAGCAGCGAGGGTGCGAGCGTAAAAGCAATCATTTCGCCTGTTGACGGTAAAAAAATAGCTTCGGTTAAACTGGCTACAGAAAGCGACTATAATAAGGTAGTTGCCCAGGCGGCGGAAGCATTTAAACAATGGCGTACCGTGCCGGCCCCAAAACGCGGCGAAATAGTGCGCCAGGTTGGTGAGGCATTACGCAACAAAAAGCAGGAATTAGGTGCACTGGTATCCTACGAAATGGGCAAAAGTCTGCAAGAAGGCTATGGCGAGGTGCAGGAAATGATAGATATCTGCGATTTCGCAGTGGGCCTGAGCAGGCAGCTTTACGGGTTAACCATGCACTCCGAAAGACCGGAGCACCGCATGTATGAGCAATACCATCCATTGGGTATAGTAGGTGTAATTTCGGCCTTTAATTTTCCTGTAGCGGTTTGGAGCTGGAATGCCATGCTGGCCTGGGTTTGCGGGGATGTTTGTATCTGGAAACCATCCGAAAAAACACCATTAACCGCTATTGCCTGCCAGCACATTGCGCAGGAGGTTTTTGCAAAGAACGATGTACCCGAAGGCGTTTCCTGCCTGGTAATAGGCGACAGGATCGTTGGTGAATTAATGTCGAACGATACACGCGTTCCGTTAATATCGGCCACAGGCTCAACCCGGATGGGTAAAGCAGTGGGCGCGGCAGTAGGCGCGCGTTTGGGTCGTAGCTTATTGGAGTTGGGTGGTAACAACGCCATCATTGTAAGTCAACATGCTGATCTGGATACCGTGCTGGTAGGTGCTGTATTTGGCGCGGTAGGTACTGCAGGTCAGCGCTGCACTTCTACACGCAGGTTGATTATTCACGAAAGCGTTTATGAGCAGTTCAAACAAAAAATAGTTAAAGCATATGGGCAGATCCGCATCGGAGACCCTTTAGATCAGCATAACCACATGGGGCCGCTGATTGACGAGGATGCCGTTAAAATATATCTTGATGCTATAGAAAAATGCAAAGCCGAAGGCGGTAAATTTGTGGTTGAGGGCGGCAGGTTTGAGGCTGAAAACTTAACAGGATGCTATGTAAAACCATGCATCGCGGAAGTGCAGAACAGTTACCAAATCGTACAACACGAGACTTTTGCGCCGATACTTTATCTAATAAAATACAGCGAACTTGAACAAGCGATTGAAATGCAAAACGGCGTTCCGCAAGGGCTGTCATCTGCTATCATGACCAATAACTTAAGAGAGGCCGAGCAATTCCTGTCTTACGCCGGTTCTGATTGCGGCATTGCTAATGTGAACATAGGCACATCAGGCGCTGAAATAGGCGGCGCTTTTGGTGGCGAGAAAGAAACAGGCGGAGGCCGAGAATCAGGCTCTGATGCCTGGAAGGTTTACATGAGGCGTCAAACCAATACTATTAATTATTCAACCAAATTACCATTGGCACAAGGAATTAAATTCGACCTGTAGCTTATACCATATAAAATCAATGTACATATTCCGCAAATACTTTATAAGCTTCATTATTGCCGGGGCATTACTTTCGGGCCTGAATAGCTTTGCTCAAACACAGCCTGTTCCTGAACCTGATCCGCCCAAAAACTGGCATACGCTCGACCTGAAAACTGACGGCTATTTTGGTATCAGTTTAAAACAAGCTTATGATTTCCTGAATGGTAAAAAGAGTAAAACTGTGATAGTGGGTATCATTGACAGCGGTATTGATACACTGCAAAAAGATCTGCAAGGCGTTTTATGGATCAATACAAAGGAAGTTGCCGGCAATGGCCTCGATGATGACCATAATGGTTATATCGATGACATACATGGATGGGATTTTTTAGGCGGTCGGGGTGGTAAATGCGATTTTAGCGAGACCGAAGAGGAAGTAAGGGAATATAACAAGCTGAAGGCGAAGTATGGATATCTTATGCCTGATTCGACCAACCTGAATAAAAAGGATTATGCTTACTGGAAACGTGTAAAAACTGAGTATGATTCAACCATAGTAAAGGCGCGTGCTGAGATCAGCCAGCTATCGCCTATTGTGACTGCTATGGTTGAAACCAGCGGTTATATCAGGCATGCCTTAAAATTAAAGAACAACCAGACGTTTAATAAATCAGATGTACAGAACTTAAAAGTAAGCAATGATACCCTTGCTGAAGTTAAAAACTTATGGACCATTGCCTTTACCGATGAAGTTTCAACCAGCACCAATGTTAAAGTGATCAAGGAGCTGAGCGAATACATGACCAAGCTTAATAACGATATTAGTCCCGATCTGGAGGCGCGCAAGCGGATAGTGGGTGATGATCCGGATATCCTGAAAGATAAACCTTATGGCAATAATATCCTGAAATATCAGGATGCTTCGCACGGAACAGATGTAGCAGGATTGGTAGGAGCCATTCGAAACAATGGCTATGGCATTGACGGGATAGCCGACAATGTGAGGATAATGGCCATTAAGGCAGTGCCGATCGGGGATGAGTACGACAAGGACGAAGCTAACGCCATCCATTACGCAGTTGATAATGGCGCGAAGATCATTAACATGAGCTTTGGCAAAAAGATATCACCCCATAAGGAATGGGTTGACGAAGCATTTAAATACGCTGCAGCGCATGATGTGCTTTTGGTACAGGCGGCAGGGAATGATAACCAGGACGTAGATGCGAAGCCAGATTATCCGAATGATATTTTTGCAGATGGCTCGTCTGATGATGCAGATAATGTGATCAACGTGGGGGCATCTGGTCTAAAAATGGACGAGAACCTGGCAGCCACTTTCAGCAATTACGGCAAGAAAAATGTCGACCTTTTTGCACCGGGCGTAAAAATCACTTCTATAGATTCTGATGCGGAGCTGATCACTGATGATGGCACCAGTTTTTCGGCACCGATCGTATCGGGCATCGCAACTTTGATACTGGAATATTACCCTGATCTAAGCGCCAGGCAAATCAAACAAGCTATTATGCAGTCAGCCCAGCCATTAACAGGTCTCCAGGTATTAAAACCTGGTACTAAGGATAAAGTGGATTTCACCACCTTATCTAAAACAGGCGGGGTTGTGAATGCTTTAAAGGCATTGCAAATAGCCTCAAAAATGACAGGCGAAAGGAAACAATAAGGGTTAATAAACCAGTGTCCACTTTTCAGGGCGTTCCATTTTTTAAATGCGAAACACTTTGGAACGGTATCAAAAGTTAAACAAATTAACTCATAAAACTACTCTCGGCTACTTCACTTTGATCAGGTAATGACCAGCAACATTTAAGTTTGATGTTTTATCATTTTTTACATTGAAGCTAAAATCATTGATCTGGAAGGTGACATTGTAATGCTGTGTCTGCCTGCTTATATTTAACGCTCT
>Ga0206812_1076_pt1 | contig 21513 bp, 18 predicted proteins | sample Alteio_BWOrgCont_54_FD_152912 | JGI IMG/M metagenome (GOLD analysis project Ga0206812, IMG submission 152912) | Enriched cells from forest soil in Barre Woods Harvard Forest LTER site, Petersham, Massachusetts, United States -... | ecosystem: Environmental > Terrestrial > Soil > Temperate forest >... | reverse complement strand
ATAATCTATTGCAGTTTTAATACCATAAGTATTGGAAGTAGTGATATAATTCCCTTCGATATCGGCAAAGCCTGTAACCTTGATCCCCCGCAGCTTGGTAAGTTTTGCCTGGGTAAGTTCCTCGCGGTCTTCTTCTGTTAAGTCGGCATTATCATGCTTAGGGAAGCCAAATTCGGTCGCTCCGCCCTGTTCGCCCACTGGGAAGGTGATTGTAAAGGTTTCCTTCTTTTTGCCGCGGGTATCAATAGCTAAAGTAAAGCCCGCGTTTAATATTCGCGCCTGTTCGCTAAAATCATTGATACGGATAGCCACATATAGGTTTTCCTTATCGTTGGCCAGGCTGTAATTGAGCTGTTTCTCGGTGTTAAAGTAGCGCAGGCTATCGCCCCATTCTTTCAGGTCGCCATCTATAGTTATGTTGGCTGGCGGGGCCTGCAATATATTTTGAACGGCCTTGGTTTGAGCCTTGCAAAAACCTATAACCGACAGTTGCATCAGGCAAACGCAGTATAAACGGGGGTAAAAACTTTTCATGAAGTAAATGTGATAAATATTTGATGGTTTTATGAGACTGTAAACATCATTTTAGCTGTTTTATTATTGAATTTAGGTAAATTTGTCATTACATATGCCAACCGAAGTACAGGAAGAAACCCTTACCCTTGAAGAGATACTGTAGAGCCTCAAGGAGATGCACCGCCTTGTTTTATGGAACGATGATATCAACACCTTTGACCATGTGATCTATTGCATGATGAAATACCTCGACTACTCGGAAACGCAATCAGAAAAGATCGCCTTCAAGGTACATAACGAGGGTAAATGCGCCGTGCTGGAAGGATCATTTAACGAAATGGAGATCTACCGCAAAATATTGCAGCAGGAAGGCCTGACGGTCTCGGTTGAGTAAATAGAAACCCAGTATTTGTGTTATCTGTACACTATTGGGTATTGCAGATCATTTCCAGCTCTTAAAACTGCCCGCCGTGCGTAGTTTAAGAAGTTTTGATGTAATTTTCAAATTAAGTTTCTGCTATTTTATGTTAAAAAAATGTTGTGTTTTGTGCCTGAAATTTAAATTTCTGGGGCTAATGTTAAATGAAAAATAACATTCGGTTAAGTAACTTGTAAAAGCATAAAATTCAGTTTTTATACAGAATTGAAAAGGTTTCTTTGCGCAAAATGCAAGCGTTAATGAGACAAACTTTTACTTTTCTGGCCCACTTTTCTTCATCATTTTTATCTGCCAAATCAAGCAATATTTTAAAGAGGCTTACTTTAATTATTGTCTTATTTTTTGGTTTTAACGCCATTGTAAACGCGCAAACAATTAAAGGCAATGTTACCGACGCAAAAAACGGTGAGATACTGATTGGCGCCACGGTTCATATCGAAAAAGATAATGTCCAACTGAACGCCACCGTTAAACTCGATGGCGTTTACACATTTAAAAACGTACCCGCCGGGGTTTATAAACTACAGGTAAGATTTGTGGGATATAAAACTACTAAGGAATATACGGTGGAGGCAACACCATCGGGTACTGCTGTTTTAAATATTTCAATGATTGATAATTCATCTGTGCTGAATGAGGTGACGATCACCGAGCATGCCAGCAAGGAAAGTGACAGATCGGCCAGGAATGATGAAAAGAATGCTAATAATACGATGAACGCGGTTTCGGCCACCTCCATCGCCATATCGCCCGACGTGTTGGTTTCCAATGTATTAAGCAGGGTTTCGGGTATCTCGGTTGACCGGGGCAATACCGGGGATGCGCAACATGCCATTATCCGCGGCATGGATAAACAGTATAACACTACTTTGATAAACGGGGTTAAAATTCCCAGTCCTGATAATAAAAACAGGTATGTGCCTTTGGATATTTTTCCGGCTGACCTTATCGAAAAGATAGAGATATCTAAATCACTTACACCCGATATGGAAGCTGACGCATCTGGCGGTGTAATTAACCTGGTAATGAAAACGGCCCCTGATAAGTTAAGAATAGAAGGCTATTTTGGCACGGGGTACAGCCAGTTATTTTTAGACAGGGGTTTCACGAGCTTTAATACAGCTACCGTACATGCTAAAGCCCCCGGCGAATCATTACCGCCGCTTGGTTATGCATCCATCAGTGATTTTCCATACCAAAACCTGCTGACCAAAACAGGGAATCCCCCACCTAATGCTGATGCCAGCTTAACCATTGGTAATCGTTTTTTAAATAACAAATTGGGAGTTATTTTCTCGGGTACCTATCGTAACGAATATGCGGGCAATAATACTTTTCAAGTGGTGCAAACCCATACTGTAGGGACAGCCCCTGATGTTAATTCTCAAAACTCAGAAACCAATTTCCAGGACTCCTACAATCGTAAGTATTCATCACAATTAAGCAGGTTAGGGGCGATCGCATCGATCGATTACAAATTCGACGAGAATAACTCCATTAATTTATTTGGTACTTATCTGCAACTGAATGAGTACAGGGTACGCCAGACACAGGATTTTGTTTACGGCGGATATTCATACCTGGGGTACCATTATACAAACGAGATAGATAACCTGACCGAAACCAGGAGCGACCTGCAAAATATTTACAATGTGACCCTTAAGGGTAAGCACAAGCTAAGTAATGCTTTCTCATTTGACTGGACCGTGGCAAATTCACAAGCTACCCACAAGCAGCCTGATATTGCAGAGTTTAAAACAAGGTATAATACCAGTCCGGATACGGTTGTAGCTCATGGTTATAGGCAAGAGCCTACACCGGGTATGCCTGGCAGTTCAACATCTGTAACTCCGGATATCATTAACGGCCCTACGTATGTAGGTGATGAATCAAGAATATGGACGCATAATACGGATAAGGACATTTCGGGGTATTTAAACCTTCATTATGATACGAAGATTTTCGGCCGCTCAGCCTTGTTTTCTGCAGGGGGGATGTTCAGGCATAAAACCAGGGATAATTTTGTGGATAGTTATGGTTTGAATCATGGCTCCGATCCAGGTTCTCCTACTTCCGACGAAGTATATGTTTCGATCCCCGATTCAAGATTTCAATTTAACTCACCTGATTATGCCCGTGGTTCATCTTTCAGTGATCCCGGAGTGTACACCTTTACTGAGAATGTGCAGGGCGCGTATGGTATGGTTAAATATCTGATCAGCAACCGCCTGGATGTTATATTTGGTTTAAGGGCCGAGAATACCTATCAAAACTATATTTCTTCATTACCGGCAACATTTGCAGGGAAAACGGGAACTATTACCTATACAGATTATTTGCCAAGCATCAATGCGAAATATGACCTGGCCGATAACCAGGCGGTCAGGGCATCTTACTATCAGTCAATTTTACGGCCGGCTTTTGCGGACCTAATTCCATACCCTGATGCAACAAGCGAAACCTATGTGGTTAAGGGGGACCCTAATTTACAGCATACCACTGTTGATAATTATGACCTGCGGTATGAGGCATTTCCGGGAGCTTTAGATGAGTTTTTGATAGGCGGTTTTTTTAAATACCTGATCAATCCTATCGAACAGCAATTTACAAATGGAACTGGTGAAAGCTTGTACCTGAAGCCTGTAAATCTGGGGAATGCGCATAATTACGGATTGGAGCTTTCGGCGAAGAAGTTCTTTGGGGATATTGGTGTATCATTCAATTATACCTACACGCAATCGCTTATCACCTCACTAAAAAGGATTGATGTAACCAACGTAGGTCCTGAATACCGTGATCAAACCCGGCCATTACAGGGGCAGGCTGCCAATTTAGGCAACTTTTCTTTACTGTATAAAAATACAAGGAATGGAATAGACGCTCAGTTAGCCTTGTCCTACAAGGGCGAAACGATACAGGCTGTATCACAGTATTATAACCTGGATACCTGGGAAAAGGCTTCTACCAATCTTGATTTTTCTGCTCAAAAAACTTTTGGCAAACGGTATGTGCTGTTTGTAAAGGTTAATAACATCCTCAACACACCGTACGAATTATTTATTAAGCAAAATAACACCTATAACTACACCGGTATTTTGAAATATCCGCACCAGGAAAGTCCAAATTATACTACGGTGGAGTATGATCAGTATTACGCCCGCTACAACTTAGGGTTCAGGTTCAAATTTTAATCATCAATTAATTTAACAATAAAAAGCAATAACAATTAATCATTAATTCATCAGTCATGAAAAAACTACAATTTATTACGTTATGTCTATCACTTTTAGCCCTTGCATCCTGCAAGAAAGGTGACAAAGCTGTGATATCGGTTCCCCAAATATTAGTGGGCAAGCCAATCAGCAATACAAGTACTTTAACGGCAGGAACCTATAAAGGTACCATGCTTGCTAATCAAACTTACACTGTTAGTGGTGATATCACTATCAACGCAGGTGATACCCTTTTGATCCAGAAAGGTGTTAAGATCAACATGACCAATGGCGCTAATTTTATTGTAAATGGCGATTTGATCAGTTTAGGTACTAAAGACGCCCCGGTTATTATTACCGATCCGCGCAGGTCTAAAACTACCGGTTCATCTACCGTTGCTACCGATTCAGCTTACACAGGCGGATGGGGTGGAATTTACGCCAGCAACACCGCTAAATTGGTGGTGATCAAATGGACACACCTTGATTTTGGTGGTGCAGCTTTAAAGGCCCTTCCTTTTATGGGAACAGGTTTGAAAGCAGGTAACCAGTACATTTTATACTTCGAAAACCCGAATGGCGTATTTATCCTGGAAGATTCATGGTTGTATGGCTCACCTGATGATGCAACCCGTTTCTACGGGGGTTACTATAACATCATGAGAAACACGATGGAAAAATGCGGCAGCAACGGCGGCGATGGTTTCAATGCTAAAGGAAGCGCTGTTGGTAATATGGCTTATAACCTCATTATAGGTGGTGCAACCAATGGTACAAAAACTGCAAGCGATGGTACTACTGCAGGCGAGTGCCAGTTCACCATGTATAATAACACTTATGTGAATGATGGTTTCAGGAACAATGGCGTTTACGGTGCAAGAAGTGGTTCTGTTGAGATCGAAAACAACTCAAGAGCATTGGTTTACAATAACCTGATAGTTGACTGCGATTTTGGTGTACGTATAGCAGGCGGCCCTGGTGGCGCTAAGGTGTATCTTGCCGATACACTGTTTAACGCTTCTGATGCGATCACTAAAACCGCTTATGGTTACAATTATTATTATGCTGATAACTTAGACATGGCTAATCAGTTTGTACCTACAAGCGTTGCCCAGGCTGTAGTTACCCATCCGCAATCTACAGACATTCCTAATATGGCGGCTTTCTTAGGTGCGACTTATACCTTCGGATTTGTTTATGATGGCAGCTCATTAGTTGGCAAAAACAATCCATTGTTCCAGAACTATCCATTGCCTGCCCCTACTAATTTCTGGATCACACAGGCATCTGTTGATAGCTATAATTTCCGTTTGCAATCAGGCTCACCAGCTGCAGGTAAAGGAACAACTGACGCCACCAAGATCGCAGCTATCACTACCGGTATCCCTCTTGATGCAAACTTTGGTTCAAGCGGCATCACCCCTCCGGGAAAAGATATGGGTTGCTACCAGTTGAATGGCAGTGGTAATCAACACTAAATCTTAAAAATAAATTCTGCTAAAGGCAGGTATGTTTACATACCTGCCTTTAGTTATTAAAAACTCATACACAAACAGTTATATACTGACCAACTTAATGAAAGCAAGTACATTATTTACTTTTTTGATAGCAGGGATATTTTTTTTCTCATCCTGTTCAAAATCACCTAAAAATTCACCCATTACAAATCCGGTATCAACGATAACTATTACTTCTCCGCCGTTGCCAAATACGGTTGATAAAACGGATACCATAAAAGTTATGGCTTATAATGTATTAAGTTATGGTGATGATTGCCAGGGTACCACAACTACATTGAACGGGTATTTTAAAACCATTATACAATACACACAGCCAGATCTGCTTAGTTGCGAAAAAATGGCTGCAGTGCCGGCTAACCTGCCCGCTAATATTACAGATAGCGTTCTAAATACAGTGTTCCCAGGTCGTTATGCGCTTGCTACACCAACTGATGTAAGCTTTGCCGATAAGATATCGGTGTTGTTTTATAATAAGCAAAAATTAACTTATGTAAAAACAGAAACCTTGCTGAATAATATTACCGACTTCGACCTTTATAAATTATATTATAACGACCCTAACATAGCGATAACCCACGATACTACTTTTTTATACGTATTGGTTAATCATACCCAGTCAGGTTCAGCAAGTACCTCACGCGATTTGCAGATGGCCCAGGAAATGCAAAACTTGAGATCGAAATTTGCACACTTTCCTAACCTGATCAGTATGGGCGATTTTAATACCCATAATAGTTATGAGCCTGGTTACCAATCATTAATAACGTCACCAGATACGACTACAAAATTGAGCGATCCGCCTTTTTATCCGGATCAATCTGTAAAATATCCTGCGGAATGGGAAGACAATGCCCGGGGATATGCGTCCTACCTGACAACAACAACAAGGGCATTATTAAACATACCAAATGGCTGTGGAACAAACGGCGGTGCAAAATCATGGTATGATCATATCTTTATATCCCCGTGGCTGGTTAAAGGTTCAAATTATATGCAATACGTTCCCAACTCTTATCTAACAGTTGGTAACGACGGTAACCGTTTAGACGTTGATATCAATAGCGCGACACCTGTAGTGAATACATCGGCCCCCGCTGCGGTAATTAATGCATTGTTTCAATTTTCAGACAAGTACCCTATAACTATTAAGCTGCTGGTAAAAGCAAACAGGAACGCTTACAGCCCCGCCGAACCAGTTGAAAGAAATTAATTGATAGTCAATGCTTTAAATATTCCCCTCTCGAGAGGGGGCGCGTCGGATAGAGTTGTGGGAGGGGTGTGTAATTAGCCAGGCATAAAACTGACACACCCCTCGCCCCTCTCAAGAGGGGAACCCAATGCACATCCCAACAAAAGAATAATTATGATTAAACAAGATATTTTAATCACACAACATGGTAAAAAAAGTTTCTATGAAGCATACATTTAAGCGCATATTTAGCACGGCCTCCTTTATTATCATCTGCCTGGTACACCCCAATATTACATTGGGCCAAACCGTGCAAATGATTTTCTCCTCCGATGCCCATTATGGCATCACCCGTGCAAAGTTCAGGGGAGATACCAATGTGATCAGCAAGCGCGTAAATGCCGCCATGGTTGATCAGATGAACACCGTTCCCCATCTTACTTTACCTCCTAATAGCGGAGTAGGTTCAGGCAAACTAATAGGCGCGGTAGATTATGTAATACAAACCGGCGACATTGCCAACCGCATGGAGATCCCTATTCAAAGCGCTGCCATATCATGGTCGCAATTTGAAGCGGACTATATGCACAGGCTTAAACTCATCGGGCATGATCGCAGACCAGCTCAACTGCTGCTGGCTCCCGGTAATCATGATATTTCAAATGCGATCGGATATGCTAAGCCGATGATGCCATTAACCGATCCTACCTCAATGGTTAAGATATACAACCTGATGGTAAAACCCACTAAGCCTTTAACCAATGAGGTCTACAATTACGCTACCGATAAGATCAACTACTCGCGTAACATAAAGGGAATACATATCATGTTTATCACCCTATGGGCTGATTCTGCCGAGCGTATCTGGATGCAAAAGGATTTGGATACCGTGGCAAAAAATACCCCGGTGATCATTTTTACGCACGATCAGCCCACTTGCGAATCCAAGCATTTTACCAACCCATTGCCGCCATACAACATGACGGCCAAAAATAAATTTCAAAATCTGGTTGAAGAACATTATAAAGAGGGTTTTGTAGCTGCAAAAGATGATGGTGCAACCGATATTGAGCAGCGCGGTTTTGTAAAGTTTTTAAAGGCGCATCCAAACATCAAGGCCTATTTTCATGGCAACAGCAACTGGAACGAATTTTATGTTTACCAGGGACCTGATAAAGATGTTAAGCTGAATACTTTCCGGGTCGATTCACCAATGAAAGGGGAGTATTCATCTATGGAAGAAACCTTGCTGTCGTTCCAACTGATCTCGTTAGATCCTAAAAATCAGACGTTAACCGTACGCGAGTGTTTATGGAATACCAAACCCATGGATAAAACGCAAAAAATTGTTTTCGGTAAAAGCGCTACGGTATCGCTGAGAGTGAGCGGTGAGTAGGCAGTGGTGAGTGGTGAATGGTCAATGGTGAATAGATTGGTGAGTAGTCAATGGTGAATAGGCAGTTACATATTCACCATTGACCATTCACTACTCACCATTACACCATATAATTCCACCCATGTGTATCGGGCGCATTGCCGTACCGGATGCCATCCAGTGTTTTTAATACTTTCTGTGAAAATTCACGTGTTTTAGGATCGCTTAAAAAATACTCCTCACCATTATGCCCAATAGAACCTACAGGGGCTATGGTGGCAGCAGTACCGGCACCAAAAGCATCAGTCAGTTTGCCATTTTTGGCGCCTTCTAAAATTTCGGCTACGGTAACACGGCGTTGCTCAACCGGGAAACCCCAGTCGCGGGCCAGTGCCATTACGGTGTCGCAGGTAACCCCTTTAAGGATCGTGTTTTCGCCTGTTGACGGGGTGATCAGTTTGCCATCCAACACGAACATCGCGTTAGCTGCACCCATTTCTTCCACATATTTGTGCTCCTTGGCATCGGTCCAGATCAACTGGTCAAAACCTTCTTCAACCGCTTTGCGTGCGGGCAGCATAGCACCACCATAGTTGCCGGCTGATTTGGCAAAACCCATTCCGCCTTCAGCGGCGCGTGTGTAATGTGTTTCTATTTTAACCCTTAGTGTCTTTGAAAAATAAGGACCTACCGGGCAGGTTAAGATCATAAATTTATAGGTGCTTGATGGCGCTACACCCAAAAACGGGTCGGTAGCAAACATAAACGGCCTGATATATAAAGCATGATTGGCGTTTCTGGGAATCCAGTCGCGGTCAAAATCAACCAAAGCAGCTATGCTTTGAACAAAAATATCTTCGGGCAGCTCTGGCATGCAAAGGCGCTCGGCAGATTTATTGAACCTGCGTGCATTCATTTCAGGGCGGAAAATAGAGACTTTACCGTCGGCATGCTTATAAGCTTTAATGCCTTCAAAAAAGGCCTGCCCATAATGCAGGGCAGAAATAGCGGGGCTCAAACCAATTTCGCCATAAGGGACTATCTCAAAATTCTTCCATTCGCCATCGGCATAGTCAGCCACAAGCATATGGTCAGAAAATATTTTGCCAAAGGGCAGGTCGGTAAAATCCGTTTGCGCCAAACGGGAAGTGGTGGTTTTCGTGATCTTGATATCCAGCGTCTCGGTCATAGCCTTAGTGTATTGTTGTAAAATGGCAAGTTAGGTATTTTTCAAATGATTGTGATGCGCCGGGTGTATTATTTGATTATATAATGACCAAATTGGCCCTAAAAATAAAAAAATACTTGCAAATGCTAATTTTTTTAGCTAATTTAGCAATGTAGATCATTTCGATCTGGATGAGTATATATTTTCTATTTACTCATCATAACAACGATTTTTTCAACACCAACAGTGACGCCTGCCAACGGGCAGACGGTCATTCCATCATATACAATTCAGGTCATTTGTGAACCATCATGAGCTACAATTGAAAAAACATAAGCTCATGATAGCTTCACCACCTTTAAAAAACAATTATAACGGTGAAAAACGACCGATACGTTCTTTGACATTTTAACAAGGCCTGCCGGCTTAGGTCAAATGGTTACAACCATGCGCCGCCCATCCGGAATATTCGGATTTCAGAGCTCAGCGGTTTTTAATGATATTCCTTTATCAAAAAGAAAAAGTTATATATTTAGGCGATCTAAACGCTAATCACACATGAGATACTTCTACAAGGCACTGCTTATCATTCTTTTATTACCTGTATTTTCCTTTGCTCAAAGTAACTTCAAACCCGGTTATGTAGTAACCTTAAAAGGCGACACTATCCGGGGGTTAATTGACTACAGGGAATGGAGTTCAACCCCTACTTCTATCAATTTTAAAACATCTGCTACAGATAATGTTAGGAAGTATAGTGATCAGGAAATTCGCTATTTTAACATCAGCGGGCTCGAATCATATGTACAATATACCGGCGCTATCAGCATGGATTTTACAGATGTTAATCGCCTGCCTACAGCCAGGGATACCAGCCAGCGCGAAGCGACTGTCCTTTTTAAAATAATGCAGAAAGGCGATAATGTGGTATTGTATTCTTATACAGACGACGTTAAGACCCGTTTTTATATAAGTGAGGCCCCTGACTACAAACCCATACCCTTGGTTTACAGGATATATCAAAATAATGATGGGATTGTAGAGAATACCTACATGAAGCAATTATATGGGCTGGCTAATAAGTATGGGGTACTTGATAATAATCTACAGCGGGATATTGAACATATGAGTTATAATTCGGACGCCATGTTAGATATAGTAAGCCACATTAATCACATTTCGAAAACCGACAATAAAAAAATGAATGATACTAAAGGTCCCGCTTATAATTGGTTCGTAGGCGCCGGTGTAAATATCAATACCATATCTTCGCAACGAGGCACCAGTTATTCCCAGGGCGGCGGAGTCTCGAATACTTCGCTAGGGCCGCAAGCATCTATCGGCACTAATATTTTTGTTAACCCTGTTACACGTCAATTGCAATTCAGGCTGGAAATTGGCATTGCTGATAACCATCCCAAGTCGCTTTATACATTAAAGGTTGACCCATATATCCCTTTCGAAGCATCTTTTGATGAACTGCAAATTAGCTTTAACCCACAGGTGATCTATAATTTTTATAATGCTGAGAATTTTAAAATTTATGGTGGTGTAGGCTTTAATCTCAGCTACTTTAATTATTCCAATTCTTACTTCGGTTCCCGTGCCCGGCCAAATTCAGCTTTTGAGTTTCAAGCAAGTGAACCCTACTTTTTTAACACGTTCGATAGCGATTTTTTAGTTAAGGTTGGTGTGCAAATCAATAAAAAGTGGGGAATATACGCTCAATATATTAGCAATGAACTGCTTACCAAAAATAGCTATTTCCAGTTTAATTCGACTGTTAAACAGGTTGGCATAAATTATTTCTGGTAAATAAACTAAGATAAGCCCCTGTATTATAAATGCAGGGGCTTTATGAAACCAAATTTAGCCTTTCAAAATATCATCCACCCAGCCTTTGCCCCAGTTTTCTACCTGTTCGGCTGTCCATAACGAAGGATAAAAGATCAGTTTCTGGAAGCGTGGAGGCAGGTACTTTTGCCAGTTGGTGCCGCCTGTAGCTTTGATCACATCCGGCTCGCGGTTAAGGTAACGCACCGCCGATTTATAGTGCACTAAAGGCCAATTTACATTTACGTTTACATCCAATAAGCGCAACTCATCTTCAAGCGCGGTTGTAGGTTGGCCCTCGTATTGCAGCTGCTGCAATAGGGCATTAAAATTGGTTTGTGTATTTGCTTTGCCCAGTTCGATAAAGGTTTTGGCATATTTCTTTTCAAACTGTTTTAGCGTGAGGGTTTTTTTGCCGGTGGATAGCTCTGTAGCGCCAAATTTCCAGTACAGGTAATCAAATTGCTCCTCCATGGGCGCGCTGCGCAGTTCCTCGCGTTTATCAGCGGCCACCAGGTTAATAAAATCGGTAGCGTATATCTCTATCATCCGGTATTGCCCGCTTTGGAAACCGCTGGCAGGCAGCAGCGACATACGGAATTGCAGAAACTGCTCCTTTTCCATCCCGTCCACCATAATTTCAAACGATTGGGTAAGCGCCTCAAAATACCGGTTGATGCGTTTTACACGGGTGGCAAAAAAGTCGGCGATTAGTGGCTGCTTTTCTGTGATCTGCTTGCACTCATGCAGCATCAGCTTAAAATACAGCTCTGTGATCTGGTGATACATGATAAATATCTCCTCATCAGGAAACGGCGTTTTTGGGCTTTGCAAGCTTAGCAGGGTATCCAGGTGGATATAGTCCCAGTAGGTTAAAAAGTCGGCATGTAACAGGCCATCCAGGTACGAGGTCATATCCTGTCCCATGGCTTCGTACTTTTCCTGCAAAAGCGCCAGGCGTGCTTCAATTTCGGGTGTGATGCTCATTGTGCAGGCAAAGGTAATAAAGCTTGCAAATACCGAAACAAAACAGCGATATTTATAGTTAATCTCTCATATGAAAATTAAAAAAATATTAATAGCGATCGACGACAGTAAATTCTCTGAAAATGCTGCCGGATATGGTTTTGATATTGCCCGTTTATACCAGGCCCAGGTGGGGCTGGTAAATATTGTTGAGCCAATTGTTTTTCAGCAAACTGGGAATGATGTAATAATGGGTACTCCTTTTGACACCAATATAGTGAACGATACCGAACTGATAAAGGCGCAAACCGAATCAGCAGAAAATATACTTGAAAAGACGATTAAAAAACTTGGCGAAGGATTACAGGTTACCCAATTTACCAATTACGGTTCCACAGCAGAAGGTATCCTTGAATGCAGCAAACAGTTTAGTGCCGACTTGGTGGTACTGGGCACCCATAGCCGCACCGGTTTAGACCGCCTGCTGATGGGCAGCGTAGCCGAGCATGTGGTACGCCACTCGGAAGTACCGGTGCTGGTGGTGCCGTTGAAAGGGGAGTGATTAGAGATTAGTTAATCAGAGATTAGAAAAGACCTAATCACTAATCTCCAGTCTCTAATCTCTAATACAGCAATCGGAACTTAATCGTATGATCAATCGCCTTCAGCTCATTTAACACCTGTTTGCCATAGCCCGCGTTTACATCGGTAATTACATAGCCTATCTGCGCGTTGGTCACCAGGAACTCGCCCACAATATTGATGTTGTGCCTTGCAAAAACCTCGTTGATCTGGGCCAGTATGCCGGGAACGTTGGTGTGGATGTGGATTAAGCGGTGCGCGTTATCGTTGCGTGGTGGCTGCAGGTCGGGGAAATTACAGCTCATGTGTGTTTTGCCCTCGTTCATAAAAGCGATCACCCTTTTTGGGATAAAATCCACATTGCGCGGATTGTATTTTGGATCGTCAAAAATAATAATGCCGTTCTCGCAGGCAGCTTCGGATAGTTTGCGACTGGCCACACGGCCAAAACAGCCGATCACTTTTAACCTGCCGGCATTTTCCAATTGCTCGGGTGTAGGCTGATGAGCTTCATCGCATAATAGTACGCCGGCTTCCTCCAGGTATTCCCCGTCAATTGCTTCCTTATGGCGTATATCATAGCCCTCTTTGCGCATTTGATCCAGCGCCTCTTCGTCAATCTCGCCCACTACCAAACATTTGATACGGTTTTTTGGGTACGATATGGCCCGCGGCAGCTTATTGATATACAGGAACTCATCAAAACTTGGCGTAATATGGTCGGCTTTTTCGGCCACAGATTTACGTTCGATATTCTCAGTAAAAGCGAAGAACTTTTTGATCAGCCCCGACTCCTTCAACTGGAAATCCGAATAGCCATCCCCGATACCGAATATCTCGCCCTGCAGGTTCATCTGCCTCAATAGCTTTACCTTACCGCCCTCTTGTGATAAGGGATTTTCAGGATCATAACCTATAATGTTATCATGCTCGTCAAACACAAAAGTATTGGCATAGATATTTTCCTTTTTGATGGAATACTCGGTTACTACCGGGATAATGAATTCTTTAAACCCGCCCGACACGATATACACCTGGTCCTGGTGGAGCTTAAAAAAGTTGCTGTTGCGGGTGAATGAGGTAGATACCTTTTTCTTTAAATGGGTGATCAGTTGTTTTAAATGATCGCGGTTGGCCTCCAGTAATTTAATGCGCCCCTCCAGGCTTTCCCTGAACGACAGTTTGCCTTCCATGGAGGCGTTGGTGAAATCATCTATCTTTTTATAGATATTTTCTCTGTCGGGATGCTTTCTTAACGAAATGCGTGCAAGCTCGTCTAATGCTTCAACCTGCGTAAATGTGCTATCGAAATCGATAATAAAGTACTGGTCCATTTACCTGCAAATGTGCAAATTTTGAATGATGCTTCATAGCAGAATATTGAGTTTGTTGATAGATTAGGTTGGTTTGATATAGCTACTGTGTCGCCCGCTGTTTTTTTTGCTACCTAAGTCATTTCAGAATTACACAAATAAAGAGTTGGCATTCAATATATTACTATTGTTATTTTTGCAATTATTATTGTTTAAAAATAAAAAGTTAATCGTATATTTGAGTTGTAGGCACAAATAGCGTAAAGAAATATCAATTTCATTGATTTTTTTAAAACCATTATATCGTTTAAACGTTATTTACTACAAGGGTTCAGATGGGCTGATCCAAATACATTAATAACTCTTTAACTATTAGTGATATGTGGATTTCTACAGCAATCGTTATTATGGTGATCGGCTTCGTAGCTGATGTAATGCTCACAAAGGAATGTGAACATGATTGGGAGGAAAAGGGCGACGGTATTCTTAATTGCACTAAGTGCAAGAAAAAGACAAGGGAGCGATCCTATCAGCGTTATAATTCCAACCGGTAAGTAATTATTTTTAAGCTGAAATTGGCTTATTCGGATGGATCCCGGATATGGGTAACGTCTGTTGCATTGAGTACATTGTTCAATGAATCTAATTCGAACCTGTACCTTCTGGTTTTCTTGACCCCGGCTGAATCGACCTTGAAGGTATAGATCAACATAAAATAATCCAGTTTGCCACGCTCTATATTATCCAGGTCTTTTAAATTCTGTATAGCGGCATCCGGCATTACCCCGTTTTCGCTATCAACAAACTTTTGCATTTTTTTGTGATCGTCGCTACTGATACCCGAGTTGGAGGTGGTTAAAGACGAATCAAGTTTGGTTTTATAGCGTCTTTTTTCTAATTCGCTAAAAGAAACCGACTCTAAATTAGAACGGCTATCGATCATTTTCCGAATATACTCCTGCGCGGCATTTTCAGCGCCCGATTGCTGCTCAGACCGCACACAACCACAAACCAATAAAGCCAATAGCAAATACTTTTTCATGCTGGTTAATGATATAAAAACGAAGTTAAGGCTTTAGTCCTGAAAAAAGGAAAAATTAGGCAACAAACCTATGATATACAGTAAGATGTAGATATTACCTCAACAACGTAGCGCAAACCTCTTTGATAGAAGTGCTTAGGGGTTTAAAGTCAACACCTATCGCCTTTTTGATCTTGCTGTTATCAAAATTCTTTACAACAGTTGCCGCCTGTGCGGATACTTTATCCAGCGATGGAACGCCGCGGGTAATAAATGCTGCCAAAGCGGCCCCGCGCCAGGCTAATGCCATCATCCAGGGTTTGGCAAGGGTGGCAGGTGGTTTAATACCAAAGCCCTGGGCTATTTCAGCAGTGAGTTCTTTATAAGGCTGATTTTCGGCACTGATAATGAAACGTTCCGAGTGGATAGTGCTGTTCATCAGGGCGATCATACATTTCGCCACATCTTCCACATCTACAAACCCCATACTGCCATTGGTGTAAAATTTCAGTCCTTTACGCACGGTCTCAAACAAAGCGCCGCTGCCTTCGGTACCCGCATTTGGGCCTATGATGATAGATGGATTAACGATCACGGCATCCAAACCCTCCGCTATGCCGCGCCACACTTCCATTTCGCTTTCCAGTTTGGATATGGCATAGCCATCGGTTTCAGTAGCCTGGTCAAGATGATGCTTTTCGGTGGTCAGTTCCCCGGGCTTCGCCTCGCCAATAGCGGCTACTGAACTCACATGCACCAACCGAATATTATTTTGAACACATAAGTTCACCAAATTCCCGGTGCCGGTAACATTGGTTTGGATCATCGGCTCTTTATCCGCCTGCCTTAACGATACCCACGCGGCACAATTATATACCTGCGTTACACCGTCGAGCGCGTTCTCTAACGCAAAAATATCCATCAGGTCAGCCTCAACCCATTCGATGTTTTTATCAAAAGGCGTCAATAAAGACGGGATCTTAGAAGTGCCCCGTTTGGTACAACGGATACGGCCGCCTTGCAGCGCCAATTGCCTGGCCACTTCTGAACCTAAAAAACCCGTTGCGCCTGTAACCAGTATCATTTTTTAATTTGTGTATGTGCAAATGTGCAGAATTTTGTCTGAACCTGAATTAAACGAATTGATGAAATGACAGAATTTAACCTGTACCAAATGTTAATTTATTTAACATCCACAGATTTGCACATCTGCACTTCAATCTGCACATTTGCACATCAACATATCTGTACATTAAGATGTCCTTATCTGATTTTTTTACACCGGTCAACCTGAAAAATATAGCGCCCAAAAATGGGTACTATGCCAGTCACCTGGGTGAGAAAATAGCGCATTTTGCTACTGATTTTCCTGACCTGGAAGATAAAATAGATATCGCCATCATTGGCGTGCAGGACGACCGCAATGCCATCAATAACCCCGGCTGCGCCTTAGGCCCTGATTATGTGCGCGAAAAACTGTACCAGTTATTCGAAGGCGGTTATAAAACTAAAATTGCCGATCTGGGAAATATCCGCCAGGGGGCAAGCATTACCGATACCTACTTCGCCGTTAAGACGGTAGTCAGTGAACTGATCAAGAAGGACATTTTACCCATCATCATCGGTGGGGGGCAGGATATAACCTACGCGCAGTACATGGCCTATGAGGACCTGGAGCAAAAGGTTGACCTGGTAATCATCGATCCAAGGTTCGACCTGGATGACGACGGCAATATCGAGAACATAGAAACCACTTCCACATCGTACCTCAATAAAATATTTTTACATGAGCCCAATTACCTGTTCAATTACAGCAATTTGGGTTACCAAACCTACTTTTCGAGCCAGGAAAGTTTGCGGGTAATGGATAAGCTTTATTTTGATGTGCACCGCTTAGGCGAATTGAGCGGTAAGGTAGAAGTTGCAGAGCCGATCATCCGCAATGCCAGTATGATCAGTTTTGACATAGGCGCCGTACGTTCGTCTGACGCGATGGGTAATGCCAATGCTACGCCCAACGGTTTATATGGCGAAGAGGCCTGCCAGATAGCCCGCTATGCTGGTTTTAATGACAAGTTAAGCTCCATAGGTTTTTACGAATTTAACCCGGCTTATGACACCAACGGCCAAACAGCAACACTGCTGGCCCAGATGATATGGTATTTTATCGACGGCTTTTATAACCGGAAGAAAGACTTTCCGCTCAATCCAAAATCTCAATACCTCATTTATAAAACCAGCTTAAAGCACGATGAGCACGAGGTGGTATTTGTAAAAAGCAAAAAATCAGACCGCTGGTGGATGCAGGTGCCTTACCCGGCAGGCGGCTCAAAAAACGAACGTTTTCATTTGGTACCATGCCGGTATGACGATTATAAAACCGCTGTGGCCGGCGAGATGCCCGATCTGTGGTGGCGCACTTATCAAAAATTAAATTGATTTACAATTCATTGATTAATTAAACGTTATCAAAACTTATATCTGAATATTCGAATGAAGAAATTACTTTTATTACTTGTGTTATTGCTGCCCATATTGGCCTTTGCACAAATCCCGCAACCTTTTAATGTGGTTGGAAAATTCGGCAGCCTTAATGCGAAAGTTTATTTGGGTTACCAGTTGGGGTCTAACAAAATATTAGATTCGGCACAAAGTGTTAATGGCAGCTTCCAGTTTAAAGGTGACCTGATCTATCCGTCCGCAGCCATACTGATAATCGATTACAAAGGTGTTGGATCGGACAAGCTTGATTTAGGCAATAACGCTGATAAACTGATCTTTTATCTCGACAAAGGGATCATCAATTTGACAAGTCCCGATTCAGCTTATAAAACACAGATCACCGGCTCGCCAATAAACGATCAGTATAAAAAACTGATGGCAATTGAAGAAGACGCCAGCCGCAGAACCAATAAAATGATGATCGATGAGGTAAAGGCAGCTACAGATACAACCAGGCAGGGTACTCATCCAAATGAGATACAAGGAAAGTTAAAAGTAATACAGGCCGATCGGCATAACGCCCTCAAGAATTTTATTCTGGCCAATCCTGATAGCTATCTGAGCCTGCTCACTTTAAGTAGCTTAGGTGGACCATCCCCCGATCCTAATGAGATTGAACCTCTTTTGGACGGGCTTTCAAAGGACCTGCGCGAAACTGAAACTGCCCGGACATTTAGGGATGCGCTTGAAAAATTAAAAGCTACCGCAAACGGCGCTATGGCGCCTGATTTTGAACAAGCAGATACTTTAGGGCATAAAGTGAGGCTCTCATCTTTCAGGGGTAAATATGTGTTGCTCGATTTTTGGGCATCATGGTGCGCGCCTTGCCGCCAGGAGAACCCTAATATCGTAAACGCATATAACCGTTTTAAAAACAAAAACTTTACCGTTATCGGCATCTCATTAGATAGGTTGGATGGCGAATTTAACTGGCTGAATGCAATAAGAAACGATCATTTAGAATGGACGCAACTATCCGACCTTAAATTTTGGAACAATGCGGTGGCCCAGTTATACCTGGTTCAAAGCATCCCCAAAAATTTCCTGATAGACCCAACAGGGAAAATCATAGCCCAGGACCTGCGCGGTGATGATCTGCAAACGGAGCTGGAAACAGTATTAGGTAAAAACTAATTGAGTTCGGATACCGGAATAGATAAATTATCGCTATTATTGGATTCTCAATAAAAAACTCATGAAAAAAATGATCTTAATGGCTATTGCTCTTTTACCGGCAATGGCTTTTGCACAGGATGGCAACTACAATATACAGGGTACAATAGGTACCTACAATGCACCGGCTAAAGTTTACCTGGATAGGGAAGTTAGTGGTAAGGAAGTAATGGATTCCGTTGTACTGAAAGATGGGAAATTCCAGTTTAGCGGTACCATCGGTAGTACCCCTTCTGCTGCTTATCTGATGTTCAATCCAAAAGGCACTAATCCAACTTTTAAGGATTACAAGCTCATTTATCTTGAAAAAGGAACCATCACGGTAACCGCCAGCGACCTGATGAAAAATGCAAAGGCCGAAGGAACTAAAGCGAATAATGATAATGCTAAGTACGACGCCATGATGAAACCGATCAGCGATGGTCAGGACGTAATTGATGCCAAACAAAAAGCGGCTTCTGATGAGCAAAAGAAATCAGATGCTTTCACTAACGAGATCAACACGGCGCAAAAGGCTTTAGATAAGCAGGAAACCGAACTTAATAAGAAATTCGTACAGGAAAACCCCGATTCATATATTAGCTTCAACGCATTGGAAACCTATGCCTACAGTGCTGATTATGCAGATATCGCCCCTTTGTATAATAATCTCTCTGATGAACTAAAGCAATCAGATGCTGGCAAAGAATGGGCTACGCGTTTGCCTAAATTAAAAGCGGTTGCTTTAGGCGCTACCGCACCCGAGTTTGCCGAAGCAGACACCAGCGGGAAGGTCATCAGCCTGGCATCATTTAGAGGAAAATATGTGCTGATCGATTTCTGGGCATCCTGGTGCGGCCCTTGCCGTCGCGAAAACCCCAATGTGGTTAAGGCTTTTAACAAATATAAAGGCAAAAACTTTACTATCGTAGGCGTGTCTTTAGACAGGCAAAACGGCAAAGCAAAATGGCTGGCCGCTATCCATAAAGATGGCTTAACCTGGACACAGCTATCCGACTTGCAATTTTGGAAAAGCAAGGAAGCCGATATGTATGGGGTTCGCGCAATACCTATGAACTTTCTAATAGACCCTGACGGTAAAATAATAGCAAAAAGCCTGCACGGCGACGACCTGGAAGATAAACTGGCAGAGTTGTTTGGGAAAATATAATTAAGAGCACAAATTTTCACGAATTAAGGCGAATTACACGAATTAGAAAAGTTTAATAACTCTTTATACAATTCGTGTAATTCGCCTTAATTCGTGAAATTAGTGTGTTATAACAAATCAAACCCAATATCTTTTCTGAAATACATTCCGTCGTAATAGACGCGGGCAGCATCGGCAGTTGCTTGTTGCAATGCCTCAAACATATTATCCTGCAAACTGGTAATGGCCAGCACACGTCCGCCGGTAGAGATAATGTCTTCGCCTTGTATACTTGTACCCGCATGAAAAACATGTGATTCATGAACATTTTCGGTACCGGTGATCACTTTATTTTTTAAATACTCACCAGGATAACCACCGGCTACCATCACCACGGTTGCGGCTGTTTTATCAGAGATGATGAGTTCCTTTTCATTTAAATTACCTTCGGCAACGCCAAGCAACAGGTCAACAAAGTCTGACTTTATCCTCGGCATTACGCTTTCAGTTTCCGGGTCGCCCATGCGGCAGTTGTATTCTATTACATAGGGTTCGCCATCGCAGTTCATCAACCCAATAAAAATAAAACCCTTGTAGGGGATGTTTTCTTTTTTCAGGCCGTCAACAGTAGGAATAATTACACGGTCGGTCACTTTCTGCATAAAAGCGGCATCAGCAAACGGTACGGGAGATACAGAGCCCATGCCACCGGTATTCAGGCCGGTATCGCCCTCGCCAATGCGTTTATAATCTTTAGCTTCAGGTAAAACTTTATAGTTAACGCCATCGCTCATTACAAAAACCGAAAGCTCGATACCCTGCAAAAATTGCTCGATTACTACCTTTGAACTGGCTTCGCCAAATTTGGCTTCGGTCAGCATTTCTATCAGTTCCAGTTGCGCTTCTTCTAAAGTAGTGCAGATCAGCACACCTTTACCAGCTGCCAAACCATCGGCTTTTAGTACGATAGGCAAACTTTGGGTAGCCAGGTATTTTAAGCCATCCTGCAAAGTGTCCTGGGTAAAGGTTTTAGACGCGGCGGTAGGAATATGATTCCTGAACATAAACTCTTTTGAAAAATCCTTGCTACCCTCCAACTGCGCACCCTCGCGTTGCGGCCCTATTACCGGAATGCTTTTCAGTTGCTCATCCGCCAGGAAAAAATTATGGATGCCCTTTACCAAAGGCTCTTCAGGACCAACCAGCACCAGGTCAATAGCGTTATCCAGTGTAAAACGACCGATACCTTCGAAATCAGTTACCCTAATGTTGACATTTTGACCGTATTGCGAAGTGCCGGCATTGCCGGGCGCTATAAAGAGCTGCCCGCATTTTGGGCTTTGTGACAGTTTCCAGGCGAAGGCGCTTTCCCTTCCGCCCGAACCGAGGATCAGAATATTCATTCGCCAAAGATAGATTTAATGTGCAAATTTCAGATGTGCAAATGTGCAAATGCGCTTGTAAAACCGGCAAATAACTTTCCAACCTTCCAACCTTCCAACTTTTCAACATAACTAACAAGCATAATTCTCTGAAAAATGTAATTTTACATCATGTCAAAAAGGTTAGATAAAT
>Ga0206812_1051_pt1 | contig 21970 bp, 21 predicted proteins | sample Alteio_BWOrgCont_54_FD_152912 | JGI IMG/M metagenome (GOLD analysis project Ga0206812, IMG submission 152912) | Enriched cells from forest soil in Barre Woods Harvard Forest LTER site, Petersham, Massachusetts, United States -... | ecosystem: Environmental > Terrestrial > Soil > Temperate forest >... | reverse complement strand
ACCCGCTACATCCTTCGCGAAGTCACGGCTCATGCCCTGATCGGCGTCGCCGTCTTCACCTTTGTTCTTTTCACCCGCGATCTCGGACAAATCCTCGAACTGGTCGTCCGCAACAGCGCGCCTTTGCCCAGCGTGGCTCAGGTGTTCTTTTTTATTGTTCCCGTAACTCTGAACATCAGCATTCCCGCAGGTGTGCTCGTCGGAATTCTGATCGGCCTGAGCCGGCTCGCGGCCGACAGCGAAATCACCGCCATGCGGGCCAGCGGCATCGGCGTGTGGAGTTTTCTCCGAATTATCTCCATCTTCGCCGTAGCATCCTGGATTCTGGCGCTCGCCAACGGAGTCTATCTCGCGCCCGTATCCCAGGCGGCCGAAGGGTCAGCACGCCGGGTGCCACGATTGGGGCATCGCTGATTCCCGCTCGGGCGAGTGCGAGCGGTTGACTCCTGCCCATCGGAGCGGGATACTTGCTTGCTGCCAGTTGGGGAATCATGCTACGCCGCCTGGGAAACCGCTAAGTCCCGGAAGTCGTTCCATCAACGGTTCGCCAACAAAACATGCCAATTAAATCAAAGGAATCTCAAATGACTCGATTGTCGCCCAGGTTTGCTCAAGGAAATCTTTCTCAAGGAAGTGGCCGTCTCATGCTTCCGTTATTTCAGCTTTTAGCCTGTCTCCTGATCCTCGCCTTTTCAGCCTCGGCGCAGACTTCGTTGCAAACAATCTCCCCCGCCGCTCCGCAGGGGTATACGGGAATATTCGGTGGAGGCCCGTTTTACAAGACGGCCAAATTTAATGTCCCGAAGAACATCTCGGAAATCGAGCACGCCGGCTACTCGGAAGCTATCGTTTGGAGCGTTGAGGTCAATAGCACAGGAGATTTGAATTTCAACGGAGAATTTCCATTGACCTCGAAGGGCGTCTATGTGGGCAACAAGACTTATCCGAAATTTGCGGCGGATATGGCCACGTTAAAGAAAGCGGGACTGGTCAAGAGAGTCACCTTCAGCATCGGCTCTTCAAACTACGGAGACTGGGAAGACATCACGAATCTGGTAGAGTCGCAAGGCGTCGGCCCGAAGAGCATCCTGTACAAGGATTTCAAGGCCCTGAAAAAAGCCATCCCGGCTCTGGATGCCCTCGATTTCGACGACGAAAATAGCTACAACCTTCCTACGACTGTGAAGTTCGGGGTTATGGTGGGCAAACTCGGCTATCACGTCGTGCCCGATCCTTATGTCGAAGCCAGCTATTGGCAGAGTGTGGTTTCAGAAATCAACAAGAAACTCCCGGGCACAGTGGATGGTGTCCATCTACAAGCCTATGCCGGGGGCTACGGAAACAATCCATGTTCGGGCTGGGATTTTGGCAAAGTGCCGGTTTTCCCCGGGGTATGGGACCAGAACTACACGCCGAGCCAGGTGGAGACGGTGATGAGGGGGTGGCATAAGGAATGCGGGATCATCGGCGGTTTCATGTGGATCTACGATGACTTCGTGGGCAATGGCCTGGCCAAGAAGTACGCCGCCGCGATCAACAAGGGGGTCAAGTAAGAGGGAGGGTGGCCCCAGCCTTGCGCGCTCTTTCCCGAGGCTGGGGCGGTTTGTCCAGGTAAAACATCCACGAGCGCCGGTTCCCAGTGGGCCTGAACCGAATCTGTGGTTCTTACCGCGGCGCTCGAAGCGCTGCGCGATCAGAAACCCCCACAAATAGAACGACCTTGAAGCAAGTCGAAGAGCTTCAGGCATAGCGTCATGCTAGACTCGGCTTAGCCTCCGGCCATGCGGATTCTGACCCGCTACATCCTTCGCGAAGTCACGGCTCATGCCCTGATCGGCGTCGCCGTCTTCACCTTTGTTCTTTTCACCCGCGATCTCGGACAAATCCTCGAACTGGTCGTCCGCAACAGCGCGCCTTTGCCCAGCGTGGCTCAGGTGTTCTTTTTTATTGTTCCCGTAACTCTGAACATCAGCATTCCCGCAGGTGTGCTCGTCGGAATTCTGATCGGCCTGAGCCGGCTCGCGGCCGACAGCGAAATCACCGCCATGCGGGCCAGCGGCATCGGCGTGTGGAGTTTTCTCCGAATTATCTCCATCTTCGCCGTAGCATCCTGGATTCTGGCGCTCGCCAACGGAGTCTATCTCGCGCCCGTATCCCAGGCGGCCATGGTCCATTTGCAGGACCGGTTGAAGTCCTCGCAGGCGTCTTTCGAAGTTCAGCCGCGAGTTTTTTATGAAGGCTTTCCCGGACTCGTGCTTTATGTCCAGAACGTGAAAGCCGCCCAGGGCGCGGCCATCTGGAAGGGTGTCTTTATCGCCGACACTAGCGTTCCATCTTCGCCGCGCATCACTCTTGCCCAGCAAGGCATCCTGGTCAGCGAAGGTCGGGACACGCTGCATCTGCATCTCACCGACGGATCAACCCACGAGATCGATCCCAAGATTCCCGACCATTATCAGATATCGACTTTCGTCCAGACCGACCTTCCGATTCCCGTTCCCCAAGCGGACAGCACAAAAGACCAGGAGCTCGCACCTGCCGCGCAAATGGGAACCTGGGAGTTGTGGCATCAGGCTCACACACAGAAAGATAAGTCTCTGGCGCGCTGGTACCTGATCGAGTTTCATCGCCGCTTTGCCCTCCCGACGTCCTGCCTGGTATTGGCGTTGGTGGGAATTCCCCTCGGACTCTCGTCAAAAAAAGGCGGGAAATCTACGGGCTTCGTGCTCACGATTCTGCTGGTATTCGTTTACTACTCGGCGTCGCTGGTCGGAGTTTCATTGGCGCGGCAAGGCAGGTTGTCGCCCGGCTTCGGCGTGTGGCTGGCCGACATCATATTTTTCCTGGGCGGGGCTTTTCTGTTGTGGCGCGCGGAACACAGGCCGTTCGAGATCGCCTCGTTGAAGAGACTGTGGCATCCCTTTAGCGGAGGATTACCAGAAGGAGCGGCGGTATTTCGGAACCATCGTGTGGAAGACGTTTTCGAACGTGCCGCCAATCGACGTCGCGTTTTCCGAGCCAGGTTTCCCATGATCCTGGACGATTACGTTCTGCGCGACTTTGGCATGAATCTCGCCATGGTCCTTTCGGTCTTTCTCATGCTCCTGCTGGTATTCACCCTGTTCGAGTTGCTGGGAGACATTCTGCGCAATGGAATCTCGCCGATCGTGGTCGGAGAATACCTGCTGAACGTCTCGCCGTATTTCGTATACAACATCACTCCTTTGAGCATGCTGTTGGCCGTCCTCATTACTCTGGGCGTGATGCAGCGCACCAACGAAATCACCGCGATCAAGACGACGGGCATCAGTATTTACAGGATCGTCATGCCCATGATGGTCGCCTCTGCCTTGCTCGCTACTGGCCTCTTCTTCGCCGACCAATTTTATTTGCCGCACGCCAACAAACGTCAGGACGCGCTGCGCAACATGATTAAAGGCAAGCCAGCCCAAACTTATCTAAACCCTGACCGCAAGTGGATATTCGGACAACATTCGGATATCTACTACTACGAACTTTTTGATCCCGATCGCGATCAGTTCGGCAGGCTCGCGGTTTTTCAATTCGATCCCGTCACATTTCAGCTGACTAAGAGAATTTATGCTGATCGGGCGCACTGGGAGGACAGCCTGCAGCGCTGGGTCTGCACTCAGGGATGGACGCGCGATCTTCGCGGCCCCGCCATCGACGACTATCGCACCTTCGACGTCGCAACGTTTCCGATCCTGAGCGAACCCCCGACGTATTTCAAAAAGGAAGTCAAACAATCGTCAGAGATGAACTATCAGGAGCTGCGCCGCTACATCCACGACCTGCAGCAAAGTGGCTTTGATGTCGTCCGGCTCAAGGTTCAATTGGAAAAGAAATTGGCTTTCCCCATCATCACGCTGGTCATGGCAGTGCTCGCGATTCCGTTTGCACTCTCTGCGGGACGACGCGGCGCGATCACCGGCGTTGCAGTGGCCGTGGGAATTGCCGTGGTGTATTGGACGGTGGCCGGACTCTTCGAAGCGATGGGCAACATCAGCCAACTGCCGCCGGTGCTGGCGGCCTGGTCACCCGATCTGATCTTCGCGCTCTTGGGAGGCTATCTGGTTCTCAAGGTGCCTACGTAAATTCCTATAGTCTTCGGGCAAAGCCCGAAACACTCGCCATCACCTCGCGCCCAAAGCGGAAGGTTGGCCGAACGTCGTGTACGGCAGACCGGAGACGTTCAGCAATCCGGTGGTGGTAGTAAGCGTGTAAATCGAGATCGTGCTTGCGCCGCTATTCGCGACGTAGACCCAATCGGTGGGGTTCGTGGTGGTGTTTCCAATATTCGACCCCGTGGCCCCGACGCGCACGGCGATCGACACCGGCGTCACTCCGGCTGAGATGGTCACAGGAGAAAGCGGCGTCAAGGCACCGCTACCAGTGCTATAGGAATACTGAGAAATTTGGTTCGATGTCTTGTCGACCACGTAAGCGAAGTTGTAATTTGGGTCAAAAGCGATAGCGACTGGGCCCTGCCCGGCCGAAAACGGCGATCCAGCTATCTCCGTAAGTTGGCCGTTGGGGCTGCTCTGGTTTATGCAACTCGTGACCACGTTGTCGCAAATGTTGAAAACCGAGACATTATTGGAATTGGCCCCGGCATTCATAACATACAGAGAGCCTCCATTCGGCGAAATGCCAAGCCCCGAAGGCGAGCTTCCCTGCACCTCGGTATAAAACGGTATTGGAAGAGGCGTGAGCGCGCCGTTGCCGGGGTTAATCCCAAAAGCCGAGACGAAATTCGTCAACTGATTCGCCACGTACAAGAAGCTTCCTGTGTTGCTGACTGCCACCGCCACGGGCAGCGTGCCGTCCGGAAAGGTATAGCCGACTGGAACGGTCGTGAAGGGCGACCCCGGCACGGCCGTGAGAGTAGTGCCGCTGATTGAAAAGACCGAGATGCTGCTCGACCCCTCGTTAGCCACGAACAAAAACTTGCCCGCAGGATCGATGGCCAGGCCCATGGGAGTGGTTCCCACCGGCGTAGTTCCGCTGATTTCCGTGAGCCCGCCAAACGAGCTGATGCTGTAACTGGAGATGCTATTCGCTGTGCTATTGGCCACGAATAGAGCGTCCAGCGACGGGGCAATGGCGATCGCCGCAGGTCCGCCGCCGGTGCCGACGCTGTCTCCGTTCGCCGTCAGCACCCCGTTGTTCAGATTCACCACGAAGGCAGAAATCGTGGTATTGGCCTCGGCGGTCACAAAAAGAAGGCCCGCACCCGCGTTGTTTAGCGCGGTATTAGTGCCGCAAGAAATCAAAGACAACGCCAATACCGGCAGAAGCAGGATTGGCAGAAAACGCAACTTCATCCCCATTCTTTCTCCCACTCGTCGATTCAAGATCTCGCGCCTCGGGCAAGAATCTTCCCGGCACATGCTTGGAGATCAAGGGTGACCCTCATCTGTGTAACAGGATTATAAAGGAAGCGCAAACCTTGTACGGTGATTGGAACCGCAACGCGGGACGAAAGTTGCCTGCGTTCGGTGTGCCATCCTTCTCGCGATCTGTGCCAGAGGGCGGCGCTTCCAGCCTGCATCCCAACGGCTCGGCACGGAGACTTCGTTAATGAATTGCGTTAGAGTGATAGACGTGAGAATGCGAACCACCCTGCGAATTTCCTTTGTCTGTCTATCCGCAGTCTTGGCATTGGCCGCCGCAACCGTCGCGACGAATTACAAAGTCGTGAAAACGTGGAAGCTGGGCGGCGATGGCGGGTGGGATTATCTGACTGCCGACAGCGAGGGACATCGCCTGTTCATTGCCCGGGCAACACGGGTGATGGTCGTTGATACCGAGTCGGGGAAACAGGTAGGCGAAATTCCGGAAACCACGGGCGTGCATGGGATCGCGCTGGATTATGAGATCGCGCGCGGATTTACCAGCAATGGCCACGAAGATACGGTAAGCGTATTTGATCTGAAGTCGCTCGTCGTCGAGAAAAAGATCAAGGTTGGCAGCGGGCCCGACGCAATTCTGTATGATCCGTTTTCCAAGCGGGTGTTCACATTCAACGCAAAAAGCCATGACACTACGGCGGTCGATGCCTCGAAGGGCGAGGTCGTGGGCAAGATTGAGCTAGGAGGAAAACCGGAATTTGCCGCGACCGATGAAAAGGGTACGGTGTTTGTCAATATTGAAGACACATCCGAACTGGTGGCTTTCGACTCGCAGAAGCTTGCAGTGAAGTCGCGCTGGAAGCTGACGGACTGTGATGAGCCAACCGGGCTCTCCATCGACCTAAAAAATCGGCGGTTGTTCGCCGGCTGCGGAAATAAGAAGATGGCAATCGTGGACGCGGACAGCGGGAAACTGCTCTCAAGTCCCGCGATTGGCGAGGGCTGCGATGCGACCAGGTTCGATGCCGATCTTGGCCTCGCATTCGCGTCTGCCGGAGACGGCACGATCACTGTAATTAAGGACGATGGCGGCAGCAAGTTCAGCGTGGCGCAGACGGTGACGACCCAGAAGGGGGCGCGCACCATGACGCTCGACACCAAGACGCATCGGCTTTTTACGGTGACAGCGAACGTGGGACCGCTTCCGGAGAGAAAAGTTGAGCCGGATTCATTCGTGGTTTTAGTAGTGGAGTCGGCCCGCTAGATCGAAAAATCAGGTGCCAATTCAAGCCGCTCTTTCGCTTGAGCCGGACGGCTTTCATGCCATGGCCGTCCGCAACAACCAATAACTAAGGCTCCGGGGATCGCCGGGATTGCGGCGCGAAGGGATAGCCCGCAACCACAAGGTTCCTCACTTGCTCGACCTGCTGGCGCAGGGCATCCCTCAGTTCCCCAAGAATGCATACCAACTCGTCAGCGTCGTTCGTGGCTGTAGCCTCAGCCGATAGTTCGCGAATTCTACGTTGCAAAGTTATGTCGCGCACAGCACGCCCCAAGAAGTAAAGATTTGCGGCGGTCGAAAGGGTCCGAATGTCCCGCGCTAATAGCACGCCGACGCTAACCCATGACCACCGACGAAGTGGGCAAGCTCAAAGTAAATGCCGCCCCCACTCCGGGCAATACAGTGTGTACGGTATCGAACACATCGGCTGCGCCTAAGGTGCCCGTGTTCGTTAAGTACAACCTCAAGGACACGCGCATACAGCCTTTACCCGATTGCAATTGTCACTGTGAGTCGTAGCGTGGTGTTCAGGGTGTCGGTGGGTGCGCGTGGCACCTGCGGAGGCCCCCCTCGACGAGGGTGTGATTCGCGGTCTTCCCCCACCCCGACCCCCATGACCGCATCGTGCGCCACCGTACCACTCGTCGCCCGCTTCGTCTGTTCGACAACGCACCTTTGGCCGAAGAAAGCCACTCGTCTGCGATCCTGATTGTGGGATACGTTAAGTTGAAACAGCAGAAGGGAAAAACGTGAAGACGAGAAGAAGATTGAAGACGACAAGGAGCACAAGACCTACTGAAGCAGAAACTTCTGGGGAACCTTCACGATTGCGGTCGGGCATGCATGACGCCGCATCGTGGCTTCCGCCTGTAATTTCCTAAAGCTCTCGCGAAAGGATGGTCACAATTCGCGGCTCGGTCACGTCTGCGGCTTCCACCGACGAGAGCGGCAGACGAATCTCAACCATCAAACCGCCTTGCGGACGATTGGATACTCGGATGGTACCGCCGTGCAGGCGCACGGCGCGATCGGTAATGGCGAGGCCCAGGCCGACGCCGCCGGTCAGGCGCCCCCGAGCATCGTCGATGCGATAAAACGGCCGGAAGAGTTTGTCCAGCGCATCCTCCGGCACGCCTGGTCCGGAATCGGTCACTCGCACCACAGCTTGCGGGCTGCCCGCTCCGTCGCTTGGACGTCCATTCGCTTGCGCTCTAGAATCTTCCGATGGCGCGCTCGACAATGCAGCGTTTGGCAAGCTTACGCCCTGCTCCAGACGCACCTCGACGCTCGTGCCCTCTTGCGTGTAACGAATGGCATTGCGCACAACGTTCTCAATCGCGCTGTGCAGTAGACTCGGACTTCCCATGACTACACAGTCATCGACGACGGTAGCCTCGACTTCACAACGGCGGCTTTGAGCCTCGAAACCAGCGTCCTTGGCGATCTCACAGATAATGTTTTCAAGGTGCACGGGCCGTTTCTCGATGGATTCCTCTCCGGCTTCGAGCCGGGCAATCGTGAGCAATCTTTGGATAAGCTCGTTGAGCCGGTTAGTTTCGCGATCGATGCGATCGAGCGCACTCCGGGCGTCGGGGCCGCTGCGCTGACGAGCCAACTCCAAAGCAACATTCAAACGCGCCAGCGGTGAGCGTAGCTCATGAGAAATGTCCGTGAGCAATCGGCTCTGGGCATTGACCAAATTTTCCAGGCGCTCCGCCATACGATCGAAATCGCGCATCAAGCCGGCCATCTCGTCGCGCCGCCGAGACCCGGGCACGCCGGCGCGCGCAGTCAGATCGCCGGAAGCCAGTTTCTGGGTCGCAGCCCGCAGTTGCGCGATGGGCGAGGTCAAGTAACGAGCGAGGACGTAACACACCAGCCCGGACGAGAGAATCGCAATCAGAATCGCCAACCCAGGCACACCGTGCGGCCCGAACAACGTGCGCTGTTCCGGGGGCAGCTCGGTGACAAGCGTGTAGCGATGTCCATCGGAGGCGACGGTCGACTCACGCAGGAACTGCATGGGTCTGAGGCGTCCCAGAAGTGAATCGGCAGTGTGAATCTGGCCGCGCTCGACGCGTTCGATCCATTCGGGCGGTTGCCGTCCCACTAACTCTCGGTGCTGATCGTCGAAAAGATACAGCCGGACATGCTCGGAGTCGCGGACCGTTCTGATGTACTTGCGTGTTCCATCTTCTCCGCCAGTCTGGTATGCCTGCACGGCCTCGCCGAGCAACCTGGCTTGCTGCGCCTGCAGGCTAGCAATCTGGCCGGACGGACTGAGCGCCAACGTGACGAGAATTGCCAGCACCAGGAAAAGCGCCGTCGCCACCCAGTAGGAAAGGAAGATTCTGACAAACAGACTTCTCATGCTTCCTCGCCCCGCGCAGCTTTGCTGGTGGCGTGCTCCCGAGGATGCGCGAAGATATATCCCACGCCGCGGACGGTCTTGATGTGATCGCTGCCGGTGTCGGAATCGCCCAGCTTCTTGCGAACCTTGCTGACATGCATATCGATGCTGCGATCGAAGGGAGAAAACTTGCGGCTGAGCACCGCGTCCACCAGATGCTCGCGAGTGACCACGCGTCCGGCTTCGCGCAATAAAACGTGCAGCAGATTGAATTCGACTGAGGTCAATTCCACCAGCTTGCCATTTTGCCGCACAATTCTAGTGGCGGGATCCAGTTCGATATCACCGACCTGCACGACTTCAGGAATCTGACCGTCAATGCCTTTTTCGCCGCTTCCCGCTTGGGTTCTGCGCAAAATGGCGCGGATGCGCGCAACCAGTTCCCGTGGATTAAAAGGCTTGGGCAGATAATCGTCGGCGCCGATTTCGAGGCCAACGATTCTGTCGACATCTTCGCCGCGAGCGGTGAGCAGCAAAACCGGAATGCGCGAGGTGCTCCGGATACGACGCAGCACATCGAAACCGTTCATTCCCGGCAGCATCACATCCAGCACCACCAGCAGATGCTCGCCATTGAGGGCGCGATCGAGGCCGCGGTCGCCATCATAAACGGATTCGATCTGAAAACCCTCGGGCTCCAGGTACTCGCCTACCAGGCTGCACAACTCCACATCGTCGTCGATAACCAGAATGCGATCCACTTTTTTCATTTTAATGAGCTCTGCTAATAAACGCGGTAAAGAATTGTCAATCCAGCGCTTATCGCTATTTACAAAACTTTACTCCGGTTGACTGACTCTTTACCACCAGCGCGCGAGAAAAGTGTTTGTATGATCAGAACCGATTGAGATTTTCCGACTGACGGGAAATGCTCACAGGAGAAGTTATGAAACTTAATGGTAGCAAGCTTTCGTTGGCAGCCTTGGCGATCGTGTTGGTGGCCGGAATTGCGATGGCACAGGGCCCGCGCGGTCCGCATGGCGGTGATTTCTTCGGAGGGCCGTTGGGCTTCTTCGCTGATGTTCTGGATCTGACCGACGCTCAACAGGCCCAGATCAAACAGATTATCGCCAAAGAGAAGCCGCTGATGGAGCCTCTACATAAACAGGAAATGCAAAGCCATGAGCAAATGATCCAACTCATCCAGAGTGGCTCGTTTGATCAGGCGAAGGCGCAGGCCATCGCGACCCAGGAAGCGCAAATCCACGCGCAACTTGAGGTGCAGCATGCGCAGGCTGCCTCCGAGGCTTACCAGGTGCTCACCGCCGACCAGAAAACAAAACTGGCCCAGTTGATCGCAAAGCGGCAGCAGCGGATGGAGCAACATATGCAGGAGCAAGGAGCCCACTCGGAAGACGCGCCTAATCAGTAATCTCAACTGACGGGCGGCGGGGGAGGGACCGAGGGGGTTCCCTCCCCGCTGTGGGGTAATTCGGCCGGAAAAAGAAAGGCGGGTAAAACAGTGGCTTCTATCGCTATCCCAACTGATTTTGTAGACGCTCTCGCCGCTGAAATCGCAGTGAGCGTCGAGCAAGCCGTCGAATGCTGGATGTCACAGATCGAACAAGCGGTGACTGATCCCCAGCTGACGTCGCTGGGTCGCCTCTATGCGGTATACGACATTTTAGACGATTACAAACGAACGACCGGTAAATCGCAACTGAGCGGCCGTGCTTCGCTCCAGAAGATGTGTTAAGCAAATTGGCGGTCTTGTGAAAGCCTTGACCTCATGAATATTGATCTGGTTTATTCCTATCTGATCGACTCCACCTGGTTCTTTCTCGGGAGCTGGGTGGTGTTGCTGCTGACGGCCGGGTTAATCGCATTTATCCCGTTCGGCCGCGGCCACGCATCCGATCGGTAATGCGGCGAAAGTGAAGCTTGGGCTGTTAGAATCTCATCTAACCACCCGATGCTGCCGAAAAGCCTGCGTCCACTGATTCCCTATTTCAAGAAGTACCGCCTCAATTATTTGGTGGGAACGGTTTGTGTTTTCCTCACCAACGGAATCTGGATTCTTTTCGCCCTGATACTCGAGCGGGCCGTCGATGACCTTCTGCATCTGGGCGTGAATCGGCACAAGCTGGCCACTTACGCGATGCTTCTGTTGGCGGTCGCTGCAGGTAAGGGTATCTTCCAGTTTCTTACCCGGTGGATCGTCATCGGCGTCTCTCGCGAGATTGAGTTCGACCTGCGCAACGACCTCTTCCGGCATCTTGAAGGCCTCTCCTACTCTTATTATCAGCGCACGCGCACTGGCGATATTATGGCTCGCGCCACGAACGATCTGAACGCCGTCCGCATGCTGTTGGGGCCGGCGATCATGTATTCGGCAAACACGATTGTGTTTACCGCCGGCGCCTTGGCGTTCATGCTTTCGATCAGCCCGAAATTGACTCTCTACGCATTCTTGCCTCTGCCAATAGTCAGCATCACCATTCAGCACTTTGGCCGGAAGATTCACGAACGCTTCGAAAGAATCCAGGCAATGTTTTCCGATATCTCGGCGCGAACCCAGGAAAATTTTTCGGGTGCTCGGGTCATTCGCGCTTATGTGCAGGAGGAAGCGGAAATTGCGGCGTTCGAAACCGCCAATCAGGAATACATTAAGCGCAGTCTGAAGCTGGTGCGCTTGATGGGTATGCTGTGGCCCACCCTTGAGACCATGCTTGGACTCGCCATTGTGCTTGTGCTTTGGTTGGGCGGCCGCGAGGTGATTTCAGGACGGATCACGGTTGGCGGCTTCGTCGCCTTCAATACTTACATGGTGCAACTTACATGGCCGATCATCGCTTTGGGTTGGGTGATTAATATTTTCCAGCGCGGAACCGCGTCGATGGGGCGCATCAATCAGATCTTGGTTGAAAAGCCAGAGATAGAGGATAGTGAGGAAGTCAGAAGCAGGATGAGCGAATCGCGTAATCCCGCACAGATTCGCGGGGAGATCGAGTTCCGGCATTTGAACTTCTCGTACAACGGCACGCCGGTTTTGCATGATATTGACCTCCGTATTCCGGCAGGTACCAGCCTGGCGATTGTGGGGCCGACGGGATCGGGCAAAACCACGCTGGTCGACTTGATCCCGCGTATTTACGATGCTGAGCCGGGCGCTGTGTTCATCGACGGTATTCCGATTCGCGAGTATCCTATCGCGACTCTTCGGAGCAATCTCGGCTTTGTGCCGCAGGAAACTTTCCTGTTCAGCGAAACCGTTCGCGAAAATATTGCATTTGGAAAAGAAGACGCCACTGACGAAGACGTACGGTCAGCGGCGCGGGCGGCTAGCATTGCAGACGAGATCGAAGGATTTCCCGAACAGTATCGAACGCTTGTGGGTGAGCGCGGCATTACTCTATCGGGCGGTCAGAAGCAGCGTACTGCTATTGCGCGGGCGATCATTCGGAATCCGCGCATTCTGATTCTCGACGATGCGCTCTCCAGCGTCGACACACAGACGGAAGATAAGATTCTCAATCATCTGCGCGAGATCATGCGTGGCCGCACCACGATTTTCATTTCTCATCGAGTTTCCACGGTGCGTAATGCCGACCGCATCGCCGTTCTGCACGCTGGACGGATCGTAGAATTGGGAACACACGACGAATTGGTGGCGAAGGACGGCTACTATACCGATCTTTATAACAAGCAATTACTGGAAGAAGAGTTGGCGGAGGTTTAGGAATTCCAGTGGCAGGTGCCGGCTCTGGGCCTCGGTCTTCCCACTATGAAGCGCATCGTTGTCGCCGAACTGCTCGATACCGTTCCCGCCACGCCTGCTCAGATCACGGTTGCACTCGCCGATCTGCGCACTATTAATCGATGGTTCGGGGGCGTTGGCGCTACACAATCGATGATCGTGCAGGTCGCGGAGAAACTTGGCGCAAGTTCGCTGTCCCTATTGGAAGTGGCGGCTGGCGCGGGATACGTCCCTCAAGCGGTCAGCAAATCCCTGCGAGCGCGGGGAATCAGGCTTGAGGTTACGCTACTGGATCGCGCTCATGCTCACCTAAAAAACAGTAACGGAAATGGAACGTCGGCGGTGGCTGGAGACGCTTTGGCGCTTCCCTTTGCCGACGGCAGCGTTGATCTGGTCAGTTGCTGTCTGTTCACTCATCATTTGGAACCAGAAGAGGTAGTGCACTTCGTCAACGAAGGCTTGCGGGTGTGCCGCGCCGCCGTGATTATCAACGATCTAATCCGTGATCCGATTCACCTGGCCCTGGCTTATGCCAGTCTGCCGCTTTATCGCAGTCGCTTCACCTATCACGATGCACCCGCCTCGGTGCGACGTGCGTACACGATGGCGCAGATGCGAGCGATGTTGCAACAGAGCAAAGCTGCAAAGGTACAAATCGACCGTTGTCCTTTTTTCCGAATGGCAGCGATCGCTTGGAAAAGATAGAGCGATGTACGACGTAATTGTGGTGGGCGGCGGGCCAGCGGGAACATCTGCAGCCATCACCTGCGCCCGCAATGGCGCTCGCGTGTTGTTGCTCGAGCGCGGGCGGCTTCCACGGCAAAGAGTGTGCGGCGAATTCGTCTCCGCCGAATCGCTTGCGCTTCTCGCCGATTTGCTCTCCGAACAATATTCGCGCCTGGCTTCGGAGGCGGTTCGTATCGCTCACGCTCGCGTTTTCCTCGATGGCCGGATGATTCAGACTCCGGTAGATCCTGCCGCAACCAGCATCGCGCGCATCGACCTCGACGCTGCTCTCTGGGATTCGGCGGAACAATGTGGGATTGATTGCCGGCAGCAAGTCGTCGTGGAAAGTATCTCTGGTGCTGGTCCGTTTCTTGTCGAAACATCGGCAGGGCAGTTTGGAAGTCGCGCCCTGATTAACGCTTCTGGACGGTGGTCAAAGCTGAATCCGGCGGCTCCTGTTCCAGCCGTAAAGTGGCTTGGCCTCAAAGGACATTTCTCCGAACCGCTTTCCCCGGCTTCTGTGGATCTTTATTTCTTTGAAGGCGGCTACTGCGGAGTGCAATCAGTGGATCTGAGAGATGGGGTTCGATCTTCCGGGAGAATCAACGTCTGCGCGATGGTGCGCGCGGATGTCGCCAGCACGCTGCCCCAAGTCTTCGGTCGCTATCCTGCGTTGCAAGAAAGAAGCCGCGCATGGAAACCACTTAGCGAAGCGGTAAGCACGTCACCGCTGGTCTTTCACCAGCCGCAGCCAGAACGAAATGGAATTCTGATGGCCGGAGATGCGGCCGCTTTCGTCGACCCATTTGTCGGCGACGGTATTTCGCTGGCTTTACGCAGCGGCGCGCTGGCCGGAGAATCTTTAATCCCGTTTCTTCTTGGCAAGAGTTCGTTGACCCAAGCGGTACACAATTATCGTTCGTCGTATCAGCGACGACTTCTGCCCGTGTTCCGGACATCGTCGAAAATCCGATGGATGCTGACTTTGCCACGAGCTCTGCGAACTCCGATCCTTGGTTTTTTGGAACGGACTCCCGCGATGACGCGATATCTGGTAAGCAGTACGAGATAGGGTGCGAACGGGCGAGACGCCCGTCCTTCCATTACCGAACTACGAGAACTTCGCGAATGTTGTCGCGGGTGAGAAAAAACTTGATCGATGCGAAGTCGCGGAACAAATTCTCGACATGACGGTTGTTGAAGACCCGCTGCAGGCGAAAGCTCTTGTCGATTGGAGTGTGAATCGCTCCGGTCGGGCCTTTACGCACATCTTTCCGAGCTACAACGTGCTGCATTTCGAGAATGTCGTTGCCCGCAATGTGATAGCGATAGCAGGGTGCGTCCGGTCCCGCTTCGCGAGTATGAAAGAACGCCAGCAACATGCCGCCGGGCTTGATCGTCGACCAAAGGCGTGCGACCACGGGCTTGACCAGGCTTTCGTGCATATAATCAGCCAAATTCCAGCACAGAACGATATCGAACTGAGCCGCCGGGTAAACCAGATTGTCGGCGAGAAAGCGTCTGCTATCCAGAACTGTCTGACCTTGTTCGTCTTTGGTGATCAGCGACGGTTCGGTCGAGGCATCGAGCAAGTCTTCGCTGTAGATCTTGTGTCCGCGCTCGGTCAGGTAGCGAATATTAGAGGCGGACGTGGAGCCGATATCGAGAACGCAGATCGGTTCCTGCGACTGCAGCGTCCGCGATACTTCGCCCAAGCCACTGGAGCGGCGTGTGAGCCGCTCTGTAGTCGACACCTGTCTGGTCCCAATTTCGGGGACTGTAGATGAACCACGAAAAAGTTTCATGAAGCTATGCGTAACGGAGGCCATGTCACATCCCGGCGTCCGGCTCAACAGAATCCCGCAATCTAAATATATCGCGGCGCACGTCGTTGAACCGGGGAAAATTCTACTGTTTAGTTACTGCAGTACTCGCCGCCGCGCTCTTCGCCTCGCCCTGAGCCTCAGGCTTGTTTGCGGTCGCCGAGTTTGCTGTAGTGGATTCTTTCTGGATCTCCACCTTGCCCTTGAAATAGGCGCCATCCTCGATAGCAATGCGCTGCGTAATAATGTCGCCCACGATGACAGCGGACTTTCGCAATTCCGCGCGATCGCTTGCCCGAATGTTGCCTTCCAACTTGCCCTGCACTATTACGCCTTTGGCGTTGACGTCAGCATGAACATGACCGTTCGGCCCAATTACCAGACTGTTGCCCTGGAGTTGGATGGTGCCCTCGACCTTGCCATCGACGTACAGGTCTTCGCTCCCGGAAAGCTCTCCCTTGATCACGACCGATTTGCCGATGTGGGCAAACTCTCCGGTCTTTGGCGTCTCCATACTGGCATTCTCCTTTGGAAGCACAACCGCGGCTACAAGCGGGAATAACGGATTCTAAACCATTTGAAGGATTCTGGGGGACAAGGTGCAAAATTGTGCAGAGGGTCAGAAGACATTTCGCTGGAATCGCTCAAATCACCTTATGCTGGCGGGCAAAGCCGATGTACAATGCCAGTCGGTTTGGAATTCAAAACAGAAGTGCGGTTCAAAGGAAGAGTGATTGAATGAAACGTTTCCTGGTGGTTCCAATATTTGCCGGCATTGCCTTATCGCTTGGCGCGTTTTTGTTGCCTGGTCATGTGCGAGCAGCTGATGAACAGAGAATCAACGGGTTTAAGGTTGTCGTTCCCGAATCCAGCGTTCCGCGCCCTGGCCACATACACACGAATTACTTTTTAGCAGTCCCGGATGTCCCCAACGACACGGGTGGGCCACCTCCGGGCACGGAGACGCCTGGGTCCGTCGCCTGTGTTTATGAATTGGTGAAAGGACCAAAAGGCTGCCCGATTGCAACCAGCACTACTGTCCCGACCGGTGGATGGGGAGCCATTGCGATCATCGACGCTGGCTACTACCCGACTGCCAAGTCGGATCTGGATGCATTTTCGAAGTACTTTGGCATCCCCCAAGCCGATTTCACGGTTGTTTACGCCAACGGCAAGCGACCTCCTACGTATGACGGCTGGCTGGTCGAAGAGGCGTTGGACATCGAGTGGGCCCACGCTATGGCGCCCAAAGCTAAGCTTTTCCTGGTCGAGTCCACGCTGTGCGACGCCGGCGCTTGCAATACGGATCCAACCTGGCAGGCGGTGAAGGTCGCGAGTGAGTTGGTGGCCAAGAACGGTGGCGGCGTGATCAGCATGAGCTGGGGCGACGGAGAGATCTCCAGCGAGAGAGACTTTAGTGGGTTTTTCACGACTCCAGGAGTTGTCTACTTCGCCGCGAGCGGCGATTCGGGAATAGGTGGTCTTATCTATCCTGCGGCCTTCAAGAACGTGGTCTCCGTCGGCGGAACACAATTTAACCGCGATTCCGACGGGAATTTCGTTAGCGAGACCTATGGCGGCGGCGGTGGCGGCATCAGCGAGTATGTGCCCATCCCGAGCTATCAAACCATCATCGAGAAAATTGTCGGAGAGAAGCGTGGGAATCCCGATGTTTCTTCGGACTTCTGCTGCACTGGCATCTATCTGCAGGGACAGTGGGGCGGCGTTGGCGGCACCAGTTGGTCTTCCCCGACATTTGCCGGAATCGTCAATGCGGCCGGGAGCAAGATGATGTCGACCCGTGACGAACTCACGGTAATTTATAAGGAGTACGGCAACAAGAAGGAATATAAGTCAGAATTCCACGACATCACGGAAGGCAGCTCTTACTGCACGGTGGGATGGAACTTCTGCGGGGGCGTCGGCTCTCCGCGCACCTACAAGGGAAAGTAGCTCGGATTGGTACGGAGTTGATTTTGTGCAGGCCCTGTCCAAAACGACAGGGCCTTTTTTAGCTCGTGCAGGCGACCTTCGCCAGCCCTGATACGGGCGAAGATCCCCGCGACTACATTGAAGACCCGATCAGATACAACGGCGTCACGCTGGGAATCGTCTAACTTAAGTGAGGCGCATGTGAGACGGATTCACTATAGGACGACGATGGCGGTGGCGGTAGGAATGCTTGTGATCCGCGCAGCAGCTCCGGCATTCTGTGCAGGCCAGGCTTCTGAATCTCCAATCGAACTGGTTCGCCGAACGGTGCAGAGGGAGATTGCTCCTGGGAATTCCAGCGCGAAAGCAATATATACCGATCGCAAGGAGACACAGCATCGTTCCCAGACTGAGCTGGTTGTCGAAACCAAACAAGGAACCGCGGAAATTCTAGTTAACCTAAACGGGAAAGCATTGTCACCTCAACAGCAGCAAACGGAAGACACTCGCCTGTCGGAGCTGGCGAACAATCCCGAGGCGCTGAGGAAAAAGCAGAAGTCGGACAGAGAAGACTCCGAGCGTACGACCCGAATTATGAAGGCCCTGCCAGATGCCTTTCTCTACGAGCCTGAGGGGACTGAGGTAGGGAGTCAAGAAATGGGACGGGCCGGTGCCCCGTTGGTGCGGCTAAAATTTCGTCCCAATCCCCAATACACTCCACCGAGCCACGTGGAAGAGGTTCTTACGACCATGCAGGGCTACATATTGATTGACGCGGAGCAGCATAGAGTCGCTAAAATCGACGGGACTCTGAGCAAAGATGTGGGCTTCGGTTGGGGAATTCTGGGGCGCCTGGATCGAGGCGGGCATTTCCTGGTGCAGCAGGCGGAGGTGATCAAAGGAGACTGGGAAATCACCCGCATGACCTTAACCTTCAAAGGTAAAGAGCTTTTGTTCAAGAGGATCAGTATCGAGTCGGATGAAGTCTTCAGTAATTTTCGCCCGGCGCCTGCAAACTTGACCTTTGCCCAGGGAGTGGAACTACTCAAGAAGCAGGAAGCGCAATTGGCGGAAAATCGGCAGCAGCCTGAGGGCGATAAGTCGAAATAGATTGCGCGGCGAATTTCCAGCAGCAATGTCGAAGAGAAACATTGCAAGCGATGTTTCTACGTGATGGTTTCCTTCCTGACGGTCAACTGCTCGATTAAATCTTCTCGAACGCTGTAGCCGCGGCCGGGTCTGTCGCGAACCTTGATCGTTCCCTGGGGTGTGACTTCGACTTCCGGCTCGATAATATCTTCCTTCCAGTATCGTTTAGAGGCCGAAACATCCCCGGGCAGGCGGAAATTGTGCAGCGTCGAAAGCGCAATATTGTGGGCTCGCCCTATTCCTGACTCAAGCATGCCCCCGCACCACACCGGGATGTTGCGCGATGCGCAGACGTCGTGAACACTCCGGGCTTCGGTAAACCCGCCGACTCGTCCGACTTTAATGTTGATGATCCGGCAGGCCTTCGTGTCCAGCGCCTTAGCAGCGTCGCGCGCGTGATGGATGGATTCGTCCAGGCAAATCGCGGTCCGCAACTCCTTCTGCAGTCGCGAGTGATAGTAGATGTCATCGTGCCACAACGGCTGTTCGATCATCAGCAAGTTAAACTGGTCGAACTTGCGGAGGTGCTCGAGATCGTCCAAGGTGTACGCTGAGTTTGCATCACAGCTGAGTACGATTTCTGGCCAACGCGATCGGATGCGCTCCAGCACATTCACATCCCATCCCGGCTTCACTTTTATTTTGATGCGGCGGTATCCGGCGGCAACTTCGGTTTGAATCTTCTCGATAAGTTGCTCGAGCGAATCCTGAATTCCAATGGAGACGCCGCACGAGATTTCTTGCAGCGTCCCCCCTAAAAGTTTCCACAAAGGCGTCTGTTTCTCCTGCGCCTCCGCGTCCCAAAGCGCATTCTCGACAGCTGCCTTGGCCATGTCGTGTCCACGTACTCTCGCCATCAGAGGCACGCACTCTCGAGCCTGCGAGAGCGCCCGACCCAATACGGCAGGGGCGAGATAATGTTTGATGGTGGGCCAAGCGCTTTCCGTCCACTCGCTGTTATAGAACGGGTCTTCACCAGCCACGCACTCCCCCCAACCATCAATGCCATCGCAGTGGACGGTCAGCAAAAGAATACGGCGGCTGAAAGTGCGTTTGAAGCTGGTCTCGAAAAAATGCACCAGTGGCATCTGGATTTCACGGAGGGTGACGGCTTCAATTTTCATATTGTCGACATTCATTCACCGAAATGAAAGCCAATTCTCCCGGTAATTCAACAGCCACCCAGCAGACAATCCTACTGTCCCGCGCCCGCTTTTTGTATGAAGTTCGCCTCGTCATTTTTCATTTTCTTCAGAGATTCGGTGTCCAGATAAACCATGTGCCCGGATTCGTAGGTCGCGAACGAAATGTTTTGGCGATATTTGCCTCCGAGGTCAAGGTGGTCCATGGCGTAGTTCGCGGCAAAGTATGGAGTGGCCAGATCGTAATAGCCCTCCATTACGAATACTTTCAGATAGGGATTCTTGACCATTGCCTCGCGCAGCGCGGTCGCGGTGTCGGGAAAACCGTTGGCGGCCGATCCCCAATCCCAGTGCTCTTCGAAACCTGCGGCTTGAGCAAACACTTGGTATGGCATGTCGGATTGGTAATTCAATTCCGTGCGCACGTAGTTGTTGAAGACCGAGGTATATGGTGGAACAATCGCGGACTCGCTAGGATCGTAGTCTGCGGTGTCCAGCAGCCCATCCGGATCTGTCCCCGTGAAACGGCCATCCAGCCGTCCAACGCGTAGTTTCTGGTCCAGCAGAAGATTGTGGGTGAACTTGCCAACGTCGACGCGCAGATTGGCGTCGTCAATGAGTTGTTTGCTCAATCCCGTGTAGCGTGCCATCTGGTCAATCATTTTCTGCCGCTCGTCGGGCGTGAGCGCGTCGCCTTTTGCCAACCCCCACGCATATTCCGTGGAAGCCCATTGCTCCGATTCCTGCCGCGCCTTGCCTATGTCCGCGCTCAATTCTGACGCCAGTTTATGGTGGTAATTGGCGATCATGGTGAACGAAGGAATCAACAGGACGTAAGGCAGATCGTTGGTTTTGGTGTCCTGCAGAGTCTGGAAATTGAGAACGCTGGAGAGCAACGTGACCCCATTGAAGGCTATACCGTGATCGCTGAGATAGCCCGACACTCCTGCGGCGCGCGTCGTGCCGTAACTTTCGCCAAACAGGAACAGAGGTGAACTCCAGCGCTCGTAGCGCGAGAGATACAGTCGAATAAACTCGGAGAAACCCTCGATGTCGCCTTTCACTCCCCAAAACTTCTTTGAGAGTTCGGCATCCGCTGCGCGGCTAAAGCCGGTGCCGATGGCGTCGACAAACACTAAATCACTCTTGTCGAGCAACGTGTAGGGATTGTCTTCCAGGTGGTATGGCGGTGCAGGCATAAATCCGTTTGGCAGCATGACAACTCGCTTGGGCCCGAGCGCCCCCATGTGCAACCACACCGACGCCGATCCGGGACCACCATTAAAAGCAAAGGTCAGCGGACGCCTGCCCGCCTCTTGGCCGTCGAGGGCATAAGCAACGAAGAACATCTCAGCTTCGATCTTGCCATCGTCGCGCTTGACCGGAAGTCGCCCCGCAGTCGCTGTGTACTTGAGCACCTTGCCATCCAGCGTGATCTGGTGATGCGTCGCGACGGGGGCGATTTCCGTCATGTCGTAGTGCTCTTCCTTATCTTTATCGCTGGAGGAATCCTTGGCAGCGTCCGGTTTGGGTTGCGGGAACGCGGTGGCGTCTGGAGGTTTTGGAGCGTTGTCCGGAGCTTTCTTGTCTTTCTGTGCCTGCGCTTCAGGCTTCTTTTGGTTCGTTTGATTCTTGGTCGAATCGGTCTGCTGGGCCAGCGCCATCGAGAGCAAAGCGCATATCAGAATAAAGTTGGCAATAAAAATTCTCATCAAGATTTCCTTAGGTTTCAATTATCAAAAGCGATTTGCGAAACAATCTCACAAAGCTAGATTGAAGGATACATCCACTTTTCTTCCCAGCGACCTAACAAGAACTCGCCACTTCCTGTGTGCTCGCGTTCATAGCCCAGCACTACCAGCCCTTCGGCAAATCCTCTGAGAAATTGTTCTCGATTGCGATCCTGCACTTCCTTCGCCTGATTTCGCATCGCGGGCGAGGCCTTCCAATCGTAAATCTGAGCTGGCACGGAAATCGTAGTTTCGACTTCGACGGGCGGCTTCGTTTCCGAATGCAGCAAGCTTTCGACTCGCTTCGACTTCAGCCACCACTCGGCCACCAACCGATCAGTGGGCAACCCCCCATGCAGCGGCGAAGAGCTAATTCCGTATTGGTTCACGGTGTAACGTCGTGCGATCGCGCCCAGTTTCTCGATGTTGAGATATGCATTCTTGATCTCCAGCGGATCGAAGGTCCACTCGATTAACTCGAAACCGCGAGCCAAAGCATCGTTCCGCTGGAAAAGCTTGATGCGCCGGCCAAGACCGGCATTTCGATGTTCTTTACGAACCGCCAGCATATGCGAATGCAGGTACGAGCGTCCGCCGCGAACGCCGGGCACCGAGAGTGCGAATCCTGCCAGATCGCCGCGTGAAAACGCGCCGATCACTTGTCCTCCAACTTTGTCGGCCACGACGAACATTCGCAAGGGCACGAG
>Ga0206812_1075_pt1 | contig 22194 bp, 26 predicted proteins | sample Alteio_BWOrgCont_54_FD_152912 | JGI IMG/M metagenome (GOLD analysis project Ga0206812, IMG submission 152912) | Enriched cells from forest soil in Barre Woods Harvard Forest LTER site, Petersham, Massachusetts, United States -... | ecosystem: Environmental > Terrestrial > Soil > Temperate forest >... | reverse complement strand
ATGCAAAATTAGACCAATAATTGAACTAAAATCAAAAAATTAATTTTAGAAAATTAGGCGAAAATTTAATAAATACAAACTTATTACATCTATTGTTCTTTTACATTTACTTATGACCAGATCAATAGATGCCACCATTTTTTGACCATCGGTTTTAATATCGATTTTTTCTTCCAAAAGAACTTCAAACAAATATTCAAGATTGCATGCTACTCTTGCTCTTTTTCCATCAATACTCAGATCAGCACTATTTTTTTGCAATAATGCCAATGCAAGTGATCTCATGAGAGCCATATTTTCCGGACCATGTTTTTCTCGTTTAGTTGATACATGTTCACGCAATGATACATTTAGCGGTCAGTGTATTTTATTTTCTATCCCCCAATGATTACGAGCAACAGCTAAAATTACTTCTGCATGCACTAATAGACTGCTAATATAATATCGCCGCGTAATTGTTTTTTGTATAACTTTTCCTTGTCTTATTTTTTCAATAGTAGTTTCAATTACACTTATTGTTTTTAGGCCCTTCCAGAGATCATATTGTTTTAACCAACTCACATTTTTTGTGGTCCAACATTTTCTTTTTTCTAAGCGACCGTGCCCTTTTTCTAAAATTTCATGATAAGTATATTCAACCTCAGGCATTTTCTCATCGATTAAATCATTAAGGTATAGTGAAATTTCTTTATAAAGATGCCCCTGATTGCCTTTCACTGGAAGTAAATAATCAGCTTCTAGATCTATTATTATTTCAACTTTTTTTGTTTGGGTTCCTATTGCATCTATACTTATAATTTTACCTTTCAAATCTTCTTTTATGCGTTCTAATATTATTGGTAATGCTGTAATTTCATTATTTTTATGACCTACTCTTTCTAATCCAAGAATACGTTGTTCATAAGCAAAAAAAGCACGTATTATTGTTACTGAAAAGGCAACTGCTCTTAATGCTTTTCCATCTAGAATAATATGTTTTTTTAATGCTTCTGATGCGCCATGATCATCAGATTGAATTGAATTATTAGAATAAGCATCATTAGATGTAATTTGCGTATCTTTAGTTTGTTGTACAGTTACATTTTTTTGAGCAAAAAGGTCTTTAATAATTTGTATTTTTAAAAAAAAGTTTTGCAAAATTTTTGTTCCATTGTTTAAATATTTTGTTACAGATTTATAAATTTGAAAATTATTAGGCTTTATCAAATTAGCAGTTAAAGAATTAGGATGTAATATTGGTTCTTTTTTGGCTATCGATAATAAATTTTCCAATTCTATGGGATCAATAGCTTCTAATACACGTTTAAAAGTATCATGTGATGGAATTTTACCTTTATATAAAATAAGAAAAGTTTTAAACCAATCAATATGATCATTTCCAAATTGTTCAATTTGCGTATCATTATTTGCATGGCCAAGCATTGAACAAATAATTATCATTATTACAGTTTCAAATGGATGATGACAATATTTTCTTGGGTCCTTGATTGTGCCAATGATTTTAAAAATTCTTGATAGATTTATATTATTATGTAAATATGCTGAAGATATGTTGCTCATAAAGTCTCCTTTTTTAAGGTGCTTTTGTCCACAATGAGCAACATATCTTTTTTACATTTCAATGGCAATATGCATTTTTCGGATCAAAAGTTATTAAAACATCTAAAAAACTTTTCATATAGAATTATTTTTTTACCCTGAAAAAGTGTATTAAACAAAGGATTTTCTATGCGTAGACCCTGATTGTTATGCCTGATAAGTTGACTATATCTATCATATTTTTTGCCTGGTTTATATTTATAACATGGATTAGATGGTATACCCAAATGCCAATGTTAGGTATGTATAGTTGTTTTGCTTAGATACAATAGCCAGCCTAAATAGCTGGCCCTATTTGAGAAACCCCTTGTCTTGCCACTGACCGACTGGTACCGAGACAAAAACATGTCTTATAGTATTTTTCATTCATCCTTGTATGTTTAAATTATAGCTAAATTTTAATATAAGATGTGTTGAAATTGATAAACATATTTATTTAAATTTTAATTTAGTAATTTGTTTAAACTGATTTTTTGCTTTATTATAAGCGATTTTTTTTAGTTTGTTAGAAATATAAAAAATAATTTAAATAAACTGCTTTACTTATGGAAAATAGATCTGAAGTTAATCGTGTAGAAAATATCAAATCAATTGAACAATTTGATAAAGAATTACAAAAGTTTATCGATGAAAAAAAATAGATTTAAAAAATACTTTATTTGCTAATTGTGCATTTTGTATAACTCGAGAATGCAATGCATGAAAAACGTATTTAAGGATGACCTAGGTTGAAGCTTTACGTTATTGAATATATAAATAAAATTATAAAAGCAGAAATAGACTGTTGCTTCCCTTTGTAGAAATTTCTTATAGTTTGGCTGGATAGATTATCAACAGACATTAGAAGTTCATCAATGGCAATAATTGATGTGCTATTATTACTGCTATTGAAGAAAGCAGAATTGATCTTAGTTGTGCAACTTCAGAAGAAGAGGTGCGTAATATTATTTTAGAAGGTTTAAGCGGACACAAAAAAAGATGATTGGAATCCGGTTGTTATTGACAAAAAAAAGGGCGATTTGTAATGTAATAAATGAAGGGACATGAGATGAAAAAGAACAAAGACTTGAATAAAAATATTGAACCTGTGTACGACAATCATGACAACGAAATTGGTTTTATTATGAAATATAAATATTTTATAAAACTAATGGATAAAGTTGAAGATCTACACGATATTTACGAAGTATCTAAACGTAAAGCCAAAGCTAAAAACACTAAAACAATTTCGCTTGAACAAGTAAAAAAAGAATTGTTTGGTGCTCATGCGAAAAAATAGCTTTAAGGGTTATGAATTAGATTTCACAAAGCCGGCTTTAAAAGATTTAAAAAAAATAGATAAGAAAATAGCAGAAACTATTGTTCAAAAATTTGAAGATTTAGTTGCCGGTAAAGAAAATATAGACTTTATTTTGGCGCAAAGTGATAACTTCCTATTATAGAGCAAAGTAAAAACTTCCGGTTTTAGGGTAAACTGATGATTGAATAGATCGTCAATAAAAACCCTAAAACTAAGGAAGCTTAATTCATGAATTTTTATCTGAGTATGTATTTTTAGATCTCTTAACAGCTCTATACATTAATACAATCGCTTTTCATATTTTTCAAACATTCCCAATGGTTTGATTTTTATTGAGGCAATGCGCTCCAGAAAATTATAAAAGTGGGTGTGAAATGTCAGTTATATATTTATTAGCAAAATACAATATTTCATCACTTGTTATTTCTGGGCTTCCAATTGATATATGATAATAACCAAAAATTTTAGACCAGAATATTCCACATTTGCCTCCAAAAGAAGCTTGCTTGGATAACAAGTCTGGATATTTAACCTGTATCCCTACTATTTCAATTGGGGTGCCATAAGTATACTTCGCGATCTCTTTAATATCTTTCCAAGGAATAAATCCATAATGTTTAATCCATATACCGTCTTGATTAAGAATAGCATTGGGTACATTAATTTTTTGAAATGGGATACAAATAAAAATAAGTATAGATATCACAAAAGTAATGCTTAACAATATTTTCATTAGAAATAATACTACACTAGAATAACCTGAATCATAATAATTTGTCGACACGCTAACAAGTAAAAACAAAGATACCGCAGCGATAAATGGTGAAATAATAAAAGCTATTATATTACTTTTTTTGTCACAAGGAATAATAAGTTCTATAGATGTATTCATTTTATTGGCTCATTATTAAATTAGAAATATTACTACTCTCATTTTTTTAATTTAACTTTATTAACTGATAATTTATGCTTTTATTTTAAAAAACATTTTTAAGGAAGCGGGAGCCACATTCCAAACCAAAAAGCCGCACCTGAAGCTGTTTCGACAGCAGCTACAACATTCCCAGTCATCGCAACTAAAGTTGTAGCTTCTGCAGCAACTGCTGTTCCACCAAGAGTTGTTATAGCAGCGGATGCAGCACTTGCTCCAACTGCAAGACCTTCTCCTGCAGCAGCCACGGCTACGGCACCTACTCCAGTTGCCCCTACTACTGTACCAGCTGCAACAAGCATGCCGCCATAACAAACTGCTTTTGTAGAGCCACCAAGAATCATGGCCGTAACGGGACCGCCACCTAAACCACGCACATTTGCTCTAATATTGAATTCATTGTGATCAGTTTTTGTTATAGTTATATAGCCTTTTTCCAAGAATGCTTTTAATTGCTTTTCAGAAGCTTTTCTCAATGATGGGTCAACCCAATACATAGGTATATCAATGATTTCATCATTTTGAATAATATGGAATCCGTTTTCATCATGAAAAAAACCTAGATGTTGCAATTCAGAAGATGAAAAAAACTTAATTCTGATTGATTCTGAAGCAGAAACTGTAGATGCCATTAAAAGAAGTAAAATTAATCTCTTCATATGTTTTCTCTATTGTTAAAAAATTTAAATACAATAAAACAATGTGATTTTGGCTCTAATTGTCCCCCTTGTGTAAAAAGGTTGCTTAACACGACATATTTTATCCTTCTACTAAGGCAGAAATTTGATTTTTCTGTTTTAGAAAAAAATCTTTATCATACCTCGTTGAGCTTGAAATAAGTATACCTGAATGTGTCAGAATTTTAAATGGTAAAAATTTAATATCTGCGCCCATGAAAATTTCTTGTAAAAAATCACTACCATAAGTAAATATTGAAAATTCCGGACGTCCATTTTTTTTAATACTAATTTTTTTTACAAAATGATGTTTTATGGCGCCAGCTTGTACGACAATGGCATCAACTTAAGCAATTTTGATATCTGGAACATCATAAAGCCCGCTTAAATGAAAAACAAATTGATTGATTAAATCGGTTTTTTGTATAATAATAAACGACCATAAAATAGTAAAGTTAAGTCTAATTTTCAACTTTTCAACCATAAAATTGATTTAATGCTAGATGAAGAAATTTTTAATTTTATTTTATATATTTATTTTGCAGTGTGAAGAAAATTTTACACCTCGAATTTCTATACTAACTTCCATTTATAAAGGCGAAATATTTATAAAACATTTTTTGCAAGAAATAACAAAGCAAACTATCTTTAATCAATGTGAATTGATTTTGATTAATGCAAATTCACCGCAAAATGAAGAGAAGATAATAAAGCCTTATTTAAAAAAGTATAAAAATATTATTTATAAACAATTAAAACAAAGGGTGACAATTTATAGTGCATGGAATGAGGCAATTAAATTGGCGCGAGGTGAATACTTAACCAATGCAAATCTAGACGATCGTTTGGAGTATACGTGTTATGAAACATATGCAAAAACTTTAGATAAATATAAAGATATAGATTTGGTTTATTCAGATGGGTATCAAACTAATATTATCAATATGGCGTTTGCACCTCATCCTAAAATTGGAACAATATATAAGCCGGAATTTTCTAAATTGCAATTAAGATATAATTGTCTGCCTTCATTTAACCCAATGTGGAGACGAAATTTACATGATAAATTTGGGATGTTTAATGAAAAGTTTACAATTGTAGGAGATTGGGAGTTTTGGATACGTATTGCTAAAAATGATGTGAAATTCACAAAAGTTCCGGGTTTTTATGGATTAGCTTATCATAATCCAATGGGTCTTTCTACAAATAGTGGAACCATTGATCTTCTTGACAAAGAAAAATCCATTGTAAGACTAATGCATAAAGATTTTTTTATAAATTCCTGATCGATTGTTTTATTTATATTTTATTTTTTTATATGATATGATTTTAAGCAACATAAATTATTCAAAAAGGGGAATAAGCAATGAAATTAAACTTGAGTTATAAATTTTTTTTCGCAGTATTGCTAGTGTTAAATTCTCAAGCAGAAGATGCAAAGAAAAAAGCTTTAATTTTTGGAGTAACCGGTCAAGATGGTGCATATTTGGCCGAATTTCTTTTAGAAAAGGGATATGAAGTTCATGGTGTAAAACGCAGATCGTCATCTGCAAACACAGGAAGAATAGATAACCTCTATCATGATTTGCATAAACCGGGCAAAGACTTTATTTTACATTACGGTGACCTTGCTGATTCAACTAATATAGTTGGAATTATTCAGGCTGTCCAACCGGATGAAATTTATAATTTAGCTGCACAAAGTCATGTAAAAGTTTCTTTTGAGACAGTTGAATATACCTCTGATATAGTTGCTGTAGGCGTTGCGCGTATCTTAGAAGCAATTTTAATTTCAGGGTTATCACATAAAGCAAAGTTCTATCAAGCAAGTTCAAGTGAAATGTATGGCTTGGTGCAAGAAAAGCCGCAAACCGAAAAAACACCTTTTTATCCTAGATCTCCATATGCAGTTGCAAAACTATTTGGATTTTGGGAAACAGTAAACTACAGAGAACGTGAAAAAAATCCAATATTCGCGTGTAATGGAATTTTGTTTAATCATGAATCGCCATTACGTGGAGAGACTTTTGTAACTAGAAAAATAACAATGGCAGTTGCAAGAGTAAAAGAAGGTCGAGACAAGATATTGTATTTAGGAAATTTAGATGCTTCAAGGGATTGGGGATATGCAAAAGATTATGTTGAGGCAATGTGGTTAATGCTTCAACAAGAAAAACCGGATGATTATGTTATTGCTACAGGAGAAACTCACACAGTCCGTGAATTTGTAGAATTAGCATTTAAAGAAATCGGAATTGAAATTGTATGGCACGGCAAAGAACTGGAAGAAATTGGCATTAATAAAGCCACCGGAGAAACTTGTGTAGCAATAGATCCAAAATATTTTAGACCAACAGAAGTAGATTATTTACTTGGTGATGCAACAAAAGCCTATAAAAAATTGGGATGGAAGCCAAAGACAACTTTTAAGGAGTTGGTTTCTTTGATGGTTAAAGAAGATTTAAAGTTACTAACATAGATGTTTAATATGTCTATTTTTTTTTTAATTTATATAACTTTTTTTTCATTTTTATTTTCACAAAATAATTCTTTTGTAGTCATTATACCTTCTTATAATAATGAGAAATGGTGTATTAAAAATTTGGAATCAATTATTAATCAAAATCATTCTGATTTTAGAATAATTTATATAAATGATTGTTCAATTGATAAAACAAAAGAATTGGTTTTAAGCTATTTTAATAAAAAAAATATTTTCAATTCAGTTCTATTTGTAGATAATACAGTAAGATTAGGCGCTTTAAATAATTTGTATACAGCCATACATTCTTGCAAAGATGAAGAAATAGTTGTAATTGTTGATGGAGATGATTGGTTGTATGATAATAATGTTTTTTCAAAACTTAATAAAATTTATAATGAAAAAAAGCCATTATTAACATATGGACAATTTATTTATTTAACTACAGGTAAAGTAGGTTTTTGTAAGCAATATTCTGATGATGTTATTCAAAAACAAAATTTTAGATATTGCAATTGGAATTCATCTCATTTAAAAACTTTTAAAGCGCATTTATTTAAGAAAATTAAAAAAGAAGATTTGATGTATAAATCCAAGTTTTTTGATATGGCATGTGACTTAGCTTTTATGTTTCCTATGTTAGAAATGGCAAGAGATAAAATTTATTTTGTCCCTGATATATTGTATGTATATAACAATTCAAATCCCATAAATGATTTTTATGTTAATCAAAAAAGACAGAAATTTTTAGAAAAAATTATAAAAAAAAGGCCAAAGTATAACTAAAAGGATTAATGTGAAAAGACTAATTTTTTTATTCTTAGCAAATATCTCAATTGTTCAAGCAGTAAATTTCAATAATTCTCATCCACATTGTAAATCTTTTGGTCCATATTCATATTCAGGAACAATAAATGTTGTGCATTTTGGGGAGCCTTATACTTTTTCAGTAGGTAAATTTTGCTCACTTGGAGAACGTTTAGAAATTTATTTAGGAGGGAATCATCGAACTGATTGGATATCAACCTATCCTTTTATGTCTTTTGTTAATTGGTTTCCTGAGGCCAAAGATATCAAAGGCCATCCGGCTGGAAAAGGTAATGTAATTATCGGTAACGACGTTTGGATAGGTGCAGATGCCACTATTATGTCAGGAGTAACTATTGGTGATGGAGCAGTAATAGGAGCGCGATCAGTCGTTGCAAAAAACATACCTCCTTATGCAATATTTGCAGGAAATCCGGCACGTTTGATTCGATATAGATTTGATGAAAAAACTATTAAAAGATTACTTAAAATTCAGTGGTGGAATTGGCCAATTGAGCGTATAAAAAAACAGGTACATACTTTGTGTAGTACAAATTTAAAATATTTTTTGAAGTAATTTTTTAAAACAACAATATTTCTATATTTATAATACGATAGATAACAATGAAAACAGTAAGAATTTTATTTATACTTGTTGGTTTTATCAGTTATGATTTAAAACCTGAATGTGTGATATTTCCTGATTTTGACGTGGCTCATGAAAAATGTGAAAACAGTATAAAAACAGATTTGTTTAGAAAGATTTATAAAAATAATAGTAATGCCGAAGTTTTAAAATCTCCTTTAATACCTTTAAAAATTCACCAAATATGGATTGGTCCAAAGCCATTGCCTGAAAAATTTAAATGGATGGTGAAAACTTGGAAAGACAAGCATCCATCATGGGAATATAAACTATGGGTTAATGAAGATCTTAAAAAGTTTAAGTTAACAAATCGCGCAGCATTTGATAAAGCCAAGAACTGGGGTGCTAAATCTGATATTTTACGTTATGAGATTGTCAACCGGTATGGCGGAGTATATGTTGATATTGATTTTGAATGCATAAAACCATTAGATCAATTAAATTATACTTATGATTTTTATAGTTGTTTAATAGGTGGTACTGCTGATATTGCAAATGGATTAGTAGCTTCTAAGGCTAATCATCCTGTCTTAATTGAGTGCATAAAAAGAATTAGTAATATTAAAAAATTTAGTAGTAATCATAATGATATATTAAACACTACAGGTCCAAGATTTTTTACGGATATAGTAATTGATTTTTTACAACAAAAACTAAACAATAAAATTATAATACTACCTGCAAGCTTTTTTTTTCCATTTCCTCGAGAATTAAGAAAAAAATTTTGGTCCGGTCTGTATTCTAATCAAGAAGTATATTCTTTTTTAAAATCAGAATCTTTTGCTATTCATTATTGGGCAACTAGTTGGCAAGACAAATAAAAATTGATTTTTTTATATATTTACTGAAAAGGATGTTCAGCGATCGAATCATTATTTGCATTTGTGTTTATTAAACCAATTTCTAAGAATATATTTTTCCACTCAGCATAGCTTTGTTGGTCCCAGCCTAAATGATTTAAGCGACAGAAAATACTTTTATCATTTTTGAAATTGTTAGGTATATCTGCATGATGCATAACAATTAAAATAAAATTAAGCTTGGGAAATTTATTGGATAATAAATCATTTAGGCTTTGAGCTTTGATTTTTATTGAATCATCTTTAAATAAATTTGAATGTATTATAAATGAAATTTTTTTGTTATGTTTTTCAGCATATTTTATAGTTTTGTAGAATCTTTCTATGCGTCTATTTAAATCAACAACAAGATTATCCCATTTAGCATGAGGAAACTGCAAATTTGGATAATATTTATTTGTTGGACGTATGTTTTTAGTTTCAGGATCCCAAGCTAGAGAGTAATATTCTTGTTCTTTGCAATTGTTAAAGTCGGTTTGTATTATATCATAAAGATCGTCAAACCTTGTTACGGCCCAATCAAAAGGGTAGGCCATAAATCGCAACTTATTCCAAGTTAAATTAATTGCCGGTTGGCAACTATCGCCCAAGCTAATAATTATGGGTCTATGTTGAAGAAAAAAATCCTCTTCTTTTTCAGTAATATTTTTTTTGATTAATGGATCAACTGGCCAATTTATAGCTTGATTCAGATTTGGGTATAAACAGAACATTTGTGCTAAACTTAAAATAAAAAATAATTTTATGCTTTGCATATTTTCCCTTTAATGCATTTTTCTAATAAACAGTGCATTACCAAACCAATATTCTTTATTTATAGGTTTGTCATTCTTTAATTCAACATCAATAGCAATTAATTCAAAGCCTTGCTGATTTAACCAATTTTTTACATCTGTAAATAGTGGTTGATTTGCATAAGCCTCTTTGAATTCAACTTCTGTATAAATTACTTTTGTTGTTTTTAAAATATTGGTGCCGTGTTGTAAAGCTATTAATTCAAAGCCTTGCATGTCCAACCAGAGAAAATCAATAGATTTTATATTATATTTTTTTGCCCAACTATCTAAAGTCATTGTTTTAACATCGATTTCATTTTTAAATTCTACAAATGTTGCTAAAGTTATATGTTCTTTTGGTTTTAGCAATGATCCTGATGCACCTGGTGCTTCTGAGTTTCCTACAAATTTAGAAGGGTAGAATTTAGCTATGCCATCTTTTTCACCTAAAGCTATGGGATATGCTTTAATGTTTTTATATGATTTAATTTTGGATTTCAAATCTTTGTAAGCAATTGGGTCAGGCTCAAAAGTATAAATTTTAGATTTTGGCCAAAAATTATTCATTGTTATAGTTTCATCTCCGGTATATGCCCCAGCTTCTAATATTGTGATTTCTTTAGGAAATATTTTTTTAACTAATTCAAAAACTGGCTTAACTTCCATATAGGGTAATAAAACAATAGAATTAGTATTTGAATACATTTTAAATTGAAAAACAAGACATAAACTTGCAAAAAAAATTGTTCTTTTCATGTTTTTTACCTAACTTTTAAATTTTATTTTACTTTACATTAAGTTAAAATATAAAGTTTTAATAACGATAGAGTTTGTTTAAAAAAGCTAAGATCAATATTTAGTATGGGGAAAATTTTATTATGGCAAAAATATTTTTAATATGCACTTTGGTTTTTTTAACCTTAAATGGTAAAAATATAGAATTTCCTGATTTTAATTTATCGCATAAGATTTCAAACAATAAAGATGATATAAATTTATTTAAAGAGATTTATAACAAGAATAAAATTGATAATAATATTAAGCAAATAAATGTGTTGCCATTGATTCCTTTAAAAATACATCAGATATGGATTGGTCCAAAAACCTTACCCGATAAATTTAAATGGATGATTGAAACATGGAAAAAAAAACATTCAAATTGGACGTATAAATTGTGGACAAATGAAGATTTAAAAGATTTTAAATTAAAAAATCAAAAAGTTTTTGATATGGCGACAAATTGGGGCGCAAAGGCAGATATTTTAAGATATGAAATATTAAATAGAGAGGGTGGGGTTTATGTTGATATTGATTTTGAATGCTTACAACCGTTAGATATTTTAAATCAAAATTACAATTTTTATTGCTGTATCGTAGAAAATACAAACGTGATAGCCAATGGCATTATTGGCTCAATAGCAAATCATCCCATATTGCAAAAATGTATCGATGATATATCAAGAATCAAAGGATTTAAAGGTGATTTTCAGTCAGTGTGGGAATTGACTGGTCCAGGTGTATTTACTAATGCAGTTCGACAATACATTTCAGTACTAACGAACCAAAGTAAAATTATAGCGTTGCCTTCTTCGTTTTTTTTTCCATTCCCTGGGTATTTAAGATTTGATTTTTGGTCAAAAAGACTTTCAAGAAAAGATATTCTGTCTTACTTTAAACCTGAAAGTTTCGCTGTGCATTATTGGGCTACAAGTTGGCAAGAAAATTAAATATTAAAAAAAGAAGAGTAAGATATTTATGAAGTTAAAAAGCTGTATCATAATTAGTGTAATTATATTTAATAGAATTTTTTCGATGCCTGATATACGGCACTTAAAAATAATTCATTCTATTGATAAATTAGAAAAAATAGATAAATATATTGAATTTCCAGAGGCGTATGAAAAACCATTTTTAAAAGGTATCCCTAAAGATTTGACCAGAGAAGAAGTAAAAAAAAATAAATGTGGCCCTCATTGCTGGGTTCCTTTTAAAGGCAATGATCCTTGGTATTTGATTGAATATCCACGAATGCCATATTTGTTAAAACTTTCAAATTATTACATAGATCCTGAAGCTTCAGGAACAATATTTAATGATGAGCAAAAATTGCTTTTGAAATATGATCTTCCTTACAAAGAATATTATTTTTTTGATGACATAAACTTACAAAATAAAGCTAATATTATAGAAATAGAAAAAGGCTTGCATTTACTGGGTAAATGTACCGAAGGATATTATCATTTTTTAATAGAAGTATTATCTAGATTGACTTTAGTTATTGATTTAGTAAGAAACGAACCGGATTTGCAAATTTTAATTTCAGGTCCAGCTAAAAAGTTTATGAATGAAATTTTCAATTTATTAGGAATAAATACAGAACGAATCGTTTATTGTGAAAATAAGTATTTATATAAAGTTAAAAACCTTTATTTCCCCAAGCCGGCATTGATTGGTTATCCGTCTCAAGTTGAGATTCATCGTATTAGAAATGAACTGTTGAAATGCATTAAAAAGGGAACTGAAAAATTCAATAGTGGATCTAATGAAAAAAACAATTTAATCATAGTTATTGAAAGATTGGAAGAAAGACGGAAAGCTACAAACACCAAAGAATTGGTTAAAACAATAAAAAAACAATTTCCATATGTTGCAAAAAACGTTGTCATTTTTGATGGCCAAATTTCTGTTAAGGATCAAATTAATTTATTTAGCAGGGCTTGGATTATTATTGGACCACATGGTGCAGGTTTTAGCAATATGATTTTTTCTTCTCCGGGCATAGAGACTATAGAATTTATTCCAGAAAATTATTTTGGATTATTGTTCTGGCATATTGCATCTGCTATGGGGAATAATCATCATAATATTATTATTCCAAAGGCAGATTTTTATAGTTCAATGGAAATTCCAATAAAAAAAGTAATGCAGATTTTAAATAAGAAGTTTGAGAGTATTAAAGCAAAAAAATTAATTAAAAATTGGAAAAATTGATGAATACAAATACCCAAGTATTAAAATTTTTTTTTATAATGTTTTCATTATATCATTCAATACTAGTATTTTCTATAAATAATAGTGATTTAGTTATTTTTTCTTTTGATAGAGCAATGCAATTGTATGCACTGTTAGAATCTACAGAAAAATACATAAAAGGCCTCAATGATATTTTTGTACTTTATAGAGTTAGTAATAAGTTGCATGATAAGTCATATCTTGAAATTCAAAAGAGATTTAAAAATTTGAATATTAAAATGATAAAACAGGGCTTAAAGCCTAAATCCGATTTTAAACAATTACTTTTTGGGATAATAAAAAACAGTAAGACGCCCGGTATAATGTTTGCAGTTGATGATAACATTGTTACTGATTTTATTGATTTGAATGATTGTTGGCTTGCCATAAATTCAATTAAAGATATTCCAATTTTTGGATTTTATTTAAGGTTGGGAAAAAATATTACATACTCTAATGTGAGAGATATATTTTCTTCGCCTTTGCCTGAAGTCAATAATATGGCAAATGATATGTTTTATTGGTCCTTTAATTCAGGAGGTATCTATTGGAAATATCCAAATTCTTTGGATATGGTTTTATATAAAAAAAATGACATCTTACTTGAAATTTTTTCCTTGAAATTTAGTTCTCCTAATACGTTAGAAGGAAAGTGGGCTTCTAGTTTTAAAAAAACTTCTCAATTTGGACTTTGTTATGATCATTCTAAAGTAATAAATATACCTGCAAATTTGGTACAAAAAGATTGGAAAAATCCAAACATGTCATATTTTTCGATTCAAAATTTATTAGAAAAATTTCAACAAGGATATAAGATAGATATTAGTAAATTTTATAAAATTGATAATAAGTGTCCACATCATGAAGAAATTTATACTTTTATTAAAAGATAATTAAAAAAAATAATAGGGATGTAAGGATTTTATTGAAAATATTACCAATCTTTTATGCTATTTTCATAATTTAAATTTACAAGAAGTTTTCCCGCTATTTTTTTAAAAACTTCTTTTTGGGATGGAGTAAAATGCTTTTTCCAACTTCCAATTTTTCCCTCCCTGAATGTGGTCCCAGTGCCAAAAAGTTGCGATGCTATTTCGCTTGCGCGTTCACTTGTAATTGGATGATCTATATAATTAGCTATATTCATTATTTCTTTTATTTGAATTTCTTTATTTCCTCCACCGTTTGGACCAATAAGTTTTTCAAAAGAAGTATTATAAACGAATGGTAATTTCGACCAATGTAACAGTTGTTGGTAAAATTGATTAATGTTACCTTTTGGATTTTTAATGGAACCAATGTAAATTGTTTTCCAAATTTTACAACTAGAGAATATCAATTTCCAAATAAAATTGGATATTAAACGTTTATTTTTAGTTTTTAATAAAAAATAGGCTGCAGAAACTATTTGATCTCTTGGGTCACGATAGACAAAAATAATTTTTATGTTGTTCTTCAAACAATAATTTATTGCTTTTTGAGTTGGTAATTCATGGCTTGTCCCAAAACCAGATTCAAAATTAAAACTTGTTTTATTAGAACTATGTAAAGGAAAATGTACACCGCCTTTTTGTGTAATTAAATTCAATAAATTTCTTACTAACATTGTTCCACATTTGGGTATAGATATTAACATAAATTTATTGCTGGAAAATAAACTTATGTTAAAAAAAAATATATAATAATAAATTAATTTCTTTGTGAGTTTTTTTATCATATAGTTCACCTTTTTTGCTAATCTATCTAAATTTGCTTGATTTTATAAAAACTATATCATTTGTTTGTTTTTGAGATTACTGCTACATAAATACCGTTCCACCAGCCAAGATTATCAAAAGGTGGAGTAAATCTTGGTGAAGGTAGGTATTTTTCAAATTCAATTTTATAGTTCAATAATTTAAAAGCTTGTTGTGTTCCTTCTGGAACATTCATGAAGTTATAATCATCAATTATAGCTATAAATACATCATCAAAGATAGCATCGAAATATGTGAATGCTTGTTTTTGGTCCTCGACTCTATGATCACCATCATAAAAATAGATATTAATTTTTGTTTTAATTTGGGATAAATCAATATTAAAGCAATCTTTTTCTATAAATTGAAATTGATCTTTTTTTAAATATTTTTTTGCATTGTCTAAAAACTCTTTTTTTGGCCCTGAAAATTGAGACCAATTATCAATAGCTATAGATTCTTTCAAGCTTTTTTCATTATTATATAAAGCTGATATGAATGTAGAACCTTTCCATGTGCCAATTTCTAAATATTTTCCATTTGCAAGCGAACATAGATTATTTAACAAATGTCTTACTTTGTTTCCTGACATTCCCTCTAAATTCAATATTTCATTATTTAATTTTGATATTCCTGATTCAGCATTGTTTATGCTGTTTATTACATGTCTTATTAAAAAATTGATTTTATTGGGCTTTATTGATTGAAAATTTAGTAAATTATATATAACAAAAATAATCAAAGCTTTTTTCATTTTAGTTACCCTTTTATGTAAAGATAATTTTTAATAATATTTATAAAGATATTGTTAAAAGATCAATAGATTTGTTTAAACATATTAATAATTCGTATTAATAGATATGTTTTAACAAATAATGAATTAAATATTGTAATTTAACCTATGATAGTTTTATGAATTATTAAGATGTTAAGTTAAAGTAAAATGTAGCAAAGGAGCACAATGAGATTTATGTATATTTCACTATTTTTAATTATTAATTTTATAAATATAGGTGCTAAAATTCGTCTATTATCATTTCATTACAATAGGCCAGATTTTGTAGAATTCCAATATAAAGCATTTAAAAAATTTTTTAACAAAGATCATGAGCTCATTGTTTTTAATGATGCATCTGATTTACAGATAGCTCAAGAAATACAGCAAGTGTGTGATAAGTATGGGATACAATGTGTTAGATTTTTACAGCATTGGCACGAAAAAAGTAGTTTGATAGATGAAATTCATAAATGGAAAAACATTACTGATGTAACCGGTTTAATTGGGTATCCAGAGTTATTGGGAAGACATCCAAGTATTAGGCATTGTCATGTGATTCAGTATGCTTTAGATAATTTTGGCTATGATCACGATGATATTTTGGGTCTTTTAGATGGTGATATGTTTTTAATAAAAAAATTTGATATTAGAGAATATTTAAAACATGATGATATGATTGGATATGCAATAAAAGATGTTACGAAAACAGTAGAATATATATGGCCTGGAATAGTATTTTTAAATTTAAAAAAATTACCTAATATAAAAGATTTGCATTTTAATGTAACTTGTGTAGATAAGCATGTTACTGATAGCGGAGGACATAGCTATTTTTACTTAAAATCTTACCCTCAAATACGTTTAAAAAAATACAATGCAGATTCAATTTTTCGGTTATCGAAACTAAAAAGGGATCAACTATTAAAAAATGGTTTTAATAGTAAGGAGATTGCTCTCATTAAAAATAATCCTCCTGCTGCAGAATTACATATAAATAATCATTTTTTGCATTATTATAGGAGTTCATTTTTTGCTGAAACAAATCCTTATGCTTCAGAAACTAAAGAATTCCATAAAAATAAATCTAATATTTTTATGGAATTCTTAAAAAGTATATTAAGTTAATTATTAAAAATATTTTTAATGTGTTTAATTTTCAAAGGGTAAAAATGAAATTTAAGAAATTAGCTATATTGTATTGGTCTATGTTTTTTTTAAGTATCAAATGCAATTTAATTGATTTAAAACAAAGTAGTACAGTTTGTTTATATTCAAATAATAAAACAAATAAATATTATCAAAATATTAAAAGTGCATTTATTAAGTTTAATATTAAATTTAATGAGGTCGATTTAATTGATAAAGATTTAAGCAATTTGTATATATTATTTGATATTTTGAATATAGGTATAGATGAATTGCCAAAACATTATGTTGTATATCAAACCCAAGATTTGGATACAATTGAATTAAGCAATGATTATATAAGCAAAATGTTGAACGCAATATGTGTTTGGGATTTTAAATTAGAAAATATTAATAAATATAAGGCCAAAATACATCATTATTATTATTTTCCATCAGAATATGAATATGCTGATCCTATTATTTTGGTCTGTTTTTTGCCAATTGAAGTGCTTAAAAATTACAAAGAAATTGTAAGTACAAGTAACATAAATGATAGCGATGTATCAAGTCATTTGCCAACCCTTTTTGTATATACCGTATTACAAAAGCCTAATGATATTATTGAAGCAGGTGTGTCATGGGGTGTTACAACTAAAATATTTTATAAATCTTCGCAAATAACTCATTCTAGATTAATAGGAATTGATTGTATGCAGCATTGTTCTTCTGTTTACGATAATTTAAATAATGCTAAATTTTGCTGTATGGATGACTTGAAATTTCCGGAATATTATAAAAAAAAATTAAAAGGTAATAAATCAGATTTAATATTTATAGATACTTCTCATACATACAAACAAACAATGTCTGAAATTAAATGTTTTTTAGATATTTTAGCAAAAAATGGGATAATGTTATTTCATGATTCAAATGTGACACCATTAAAAAATAATACAATGTATTTTCGTATTAATAATACATTTGGAGAAGCTCATGGAAATACTAAAGGCGTAACTTTTGCATTAAAAAATTATTTTAATATTAATTTTAAGGAAGATGAATATTCTAATTTACATTTTAAACATAATAATATTTTCTGGCATATGATACATTATCCCTTTTGCAATGGACTAACGATATTAAAGAGAATTGATTAATATTGTTTAAATAATATTTGTTTGCAATAGGCATAAGTAATTTTTTCTTGGCTTATACCTATTGCAAATTATTCATTCTTAGCTTAATAAGTTAATTAATTCTTGACGATAAGGTGAATTTAAAGGAATATGTTCTATCGGTGTTGCACCTTGACTGTTAACACGTTTTGGATTAGCACCAATTGCTATTAAAGCTTGTACGAATGGTACCGGATTATCAGATCTTTGTACGGCATATGCTAATAATGCATTTCCCAATAAATCTACTGGTTTATCTGCATTTTCCATAATATTTGCAACTTTCAAATTTAAATCACCAAATGTCTTTCCAATATATATAGGCATATTTTGAATATTTGGGAATATATTATTTAAAATTACCTCTGCATCAGCTTTAGATAAAGCTGGAGCTGAAGTAGTAGTTGGGATAGGAGCAACTGGAGCTATACCAAAAATTGCTAATACATCTTGATCTTTATTTTGAATTAAACCTAAATTTGCATTTGGGTTTGCTAAAAAATTGATAAGATTTAAAGAACTTTCAGGGTTTAATTTTGTTTTTAAGAACACAATTACAGGTAGTTTTCCAAATTCTGTATCACTTGAAATAATGTCTAAAAGTTCTAGAACATTATTTTTGCCTTCTGCAGCTGATTTAGCAGCTAAGAAAAGTGTTGCGAATTTCTTTAATTGATCTTTTAAAGCAGATAATTCAGCTATATTAGCAACAGAACTATCCGGGATAGCTTTAAAAGCAGCATGAGTTTTAGCTATTAGATCATCAAGGTCTTGAAAACTTTCGCCTGCAGCATTAAAAGGTGCTGCTGCTGATCCTGCTGAACTAGCAGTATCAGCACAATATACTGATAAACTAGATAACAAAGCTATTGTTAGTAATAATTTACTAATCCGGGCTTCCGACTTTGCCCTTTGAGCGGACATGTCGCTTTTAGCTACGCCTGGCATTCTTGAATTGTTCGATTTTAACATAATAACCTCCGTATAAATTAGATTAAATATTTACTCTTAGTATTTATTATATCAGTATGATTTATAAAAATCAACCCCTTGAATTTAAAAAAACAAAGAATTTACCCTTATATTAGCAATCTAAAGACTGTTTCATCGAGGCGAAAGGTCTAAAATGGAAGGTTGAAAAAAATGTTATTATTGGGGAGAGTTAATATACTTTTTCTGATTTAAACCCACATTCTTTTTATGGTTACCGGAAAAAAATCTAGAAGCATATCTTCATCAAATCCGGTAAATATACTTTCTTTATCTTGTGCTACTCTTAAAGCACCAGTAATAAATCCGCGATGAAGGTAGATGTTGTCTTGAAAAGTATATTCTAATAATGAATGCATAAATGTTATTATTTCGGAATAATATCCATTGTGATATGCAGCATGAATAGGATTGTCATATTCATCGAGTAAAACAATGACATTGTTATTATAATGTTTTTGTAATAACTCAGTTAAAAATAGTATGCTATTTTCCATTACAGCTTTATTTGCTTTTTTTTCTAATATTGATTGATATTTGTCTTTATAATAAGTGGATAAGTTATTCAAAAGATAATTATGTTTATTAAATTCATTGGCAATAATATCTACAAGTTTTTCATAACAGTCTTGCCAATTGTGTTCTTTAACTCCTTTAAACGTTAACAAAATGACTGGATATTTGCCCTGAAATTTTTGATATTTGTATTCTTTCCAGATTGCTTTATCTTCAAACAAATGCCTATTACTTGTTTCGGTTGTATCGAAAAAATATTTAAGCATTGAAAGGTTTAATGTTTTTCCAAACCTACGCGGGCGTGTTAATAATACAACTTTGCCTGATGCATCTATTAATTCTTTAATTAAAAGGGTTTTATCAACATAGTAATAATCCTCTGAAATTAATTCCTTAAAGTCACTGATTCCTATAGATAATTTTTTCATTATTAGCCCAGATTAATATTGATAAATAATATTATTAAATATGTTAGTATAGAATTATAGTGAAAAACAAATAGTTTTTGGTATCTTGAATCATATGAAATTAGAACATAAATATTCAGACAATATTTTTAATAAAAAAATAGTAATTATAGGTATTGAGCCACCACCTTTGGGTGGCATAGCTGTTCATATTGAGCGGGTTATTGCTAAATTTTTAAATCAACAAAACTCAGTGATATTGATAGATGTTATTAAACAGTCCAGGGCTCGATCCAGGGTAGGTTATTTTTTGTATTTAATTAAAACCATTTGCAAGGCAAAGCCCGATATTATCTATTATCATACCCTTTCATTAAGAAAGTTGCCTATAGAGCTTGGGTGTTTAATTTTTTTAAAAACATTATTAAATGGGCAGTTGATTTTAATTGACCATACGCCTAGGTTTTTTTATGGTAAAAGCCGGTTTTATAGGAAAACTCTTAGACTTTTATTATATTTTATAGATAAACATATATTAATTGGTGATGCTACGTATAAAGCGTATCTTGAAAATAGAATATTTTTACCCCCCTTGCATACGCTGGGGAAGAATGGAGTGAGTATAGAATCGCCATATTTGCCTCCGGATTTTACAAAAATGGATGAAATATATTCAAAATATCCGGAAAATTTAAAAAATTTTATGGCAAGATGCTCCCCAATAGTGTTGATCAATGGTTCAGCCATGAGATTGCTAAATGGAGTTGATTTGTATGGTTTTGATATGGCTCTTGAGTTATTATCTCCTGATACGTCAAACGAGCTACTTGAGATGCCTAGAAATACCGGTTTAATTATAGTTTTAGCAGAAATTGGGGATCAAGATTATTTCAATAAGATTAATTCTAAAATTAAATACCCGGCCGTCGCCGAAGGCTATGGCGGGCACCGTAAAAATATATATCTTCTTTTGGGTTGTTCTCAGGAGATTTGGCCATTATTTAAAAAAATTGATCTTTTTATACGTCCAACATGTAGTGATGCCTATGGTATAAGCATACAGGAAGCATTGGATATGAATGTTCCTGTTGTTGCAAGCAATGTGTGTCAAAGGCCGGAAGGTACAATTCTATTTGAATCTCGGAATCGGAATGATTTTGAAGAAAAAGTGAAAGCATGTTTGAAAAAACGACATGAATTCAAAAGTTCATCTTTGATTTTTGAGCAAAAAAAATAAAAAGATGTTTGATTTTTAAGCAAATGTGTTATAGCAGGGGGTTTTTGATTTTAAGGATTAAATTAGAAAATAGAATTAAAATTAAATATATAAAATAGGATATTGTGGTGGATAAAGAGCAACCAAGTAGTGAGTAATTATCCACAAGTAAATAGTTTAAATAAAGATTTATGCTAGCGGAAATAATCATAATCCACATTAAAAGATAGGTTTTTTTTAAATAAACTAATAAACAGGTTGCAAATTGTGAGCTTAGGAAAAAAAATTGTCCAATTAATAAAATTAAAATGTAGCTAATTGCCTCATGAAATTTAGTAGGTAAAATCTGAAAAAGTATATTTTTAAATATATAGAATCCGGAAATTATAAAGAGAAGCATAAATAATAAAAGTTGAAACATGTTTTTTATGTTTTGGTTATTAATCTCTAAAAGTCTCTCAGGTTCTTCGGTGAACTTTTTTAAAATTAATGGTTGATAAGAGCTAATAATGGGCAACAATATAATAGCATTAAATAGTTGTGCAAAAGAATCGGCTAATGAATAAATGCCAACTTCATTTAACGTTTTGTAATATGCTAAGATCCAGCGATCTGCAAAGGAAAGAGTCCAAGAAAAAATTATACTTGGTATAAATGGTAGGCCCAATTTTAAGTAGTAAAAAATTTTTGCAGGGTCTTTTGTAATACATATAGAACGTATTTTTTTAATATATAAATCAAAAGCATAGATGCATATTAAAATAATACTAATTAAATTAGCAAAAACTATACCTTCTATTTTGTATCCTAAAAAATATATTAAAATTATAGCAAATAGTAGATTTATTGATCCCATAATAACTTGAAGAATGACTAAGGTTTTTGCTTTTTCTTGATATCTAAATACACAAAAAAAGAGTTCAATAAAAAAATGCATAAAGCAAATTGTTAAAGATAAATAAATTAAGATATTTGTTGCCTGGTTTATAAAGACGAATTTATTAATGTAATTTGCAGATATTAGTGATAAAAGAAAAAATTGGCGTGGCAATCATCAAATATATAGAGACTATATCTTTAATAAGCCGTTTACGTCCAATTATATCTGTATGAAAATAATCCAACCAGAATGCTTGCCGCAATCCTAAATTAAAAAAT
>Ga0206812_1074_pt1 | contig 22380 bp, 16 predicted proteins | sample Alteio_BWOrgCont_54_FD_152912 | JGI IMG/M metagenome (GOLD analysis project Ga0206812, IMG submission 152912) | Enriched cells from forest soil in Barre Woods Harvard Forest LTER site, Petersham, Massachusetts, United States -... | ecosystem: Environmental > Terrestrial > Soil > Temperate forest >... | reverse complement strand
CTGCCAGCCGCCGACGTTTTCCTGGTACACCAAGAGTGCGCCGCAGGTACAACAAAACGAAGAGTACGGGTACGGCCTCTCCGCGAACGAAAACACACTGGCCGTCATCAGTAGCTACGGCGACTTCGTAGGCACTGGCGTCGTCTACGTCTACCAGCCAACCACCAAGAACTGGAATACAGCCACACTCGTCGCTCAACTCAGCGCGTCCGACGGGGCCCCGTTCCTGTCCGTCGCGGTGTATGGGAACGTTATCGTGGCTGGTGCTGCCGGAGAGAACCAATCACGAGGATTAGTCTACGGTTTCATTGAACCGGAAGGCGGCTGGAAAAACGCGACCCAAAGTTTTGTACTGAGCGCATCGGATGGCGCTGCTGGCGACATCTTTGGATCGTCGATCGCTTTCAGCAACAAGACCATCGTGGTCGGCGCTACGGGTCACCAAGTCAATGGAATCAACACCGGCGCGGCCTATGTTTTCACGGAGCCAAGCAGCGGCTGGGTGAGCGCGACACAAACTGCAGAACTTACATCTTCCGATGGCGGGCCCTTGGTGGGGTACTCAGTCGCGGTAAATGGTCCAGTTGTGGTCGTGGGGGTGCCTGGATATAACGGCGGCGCACTCTTGGTGTACCAGGAAAACGTCGGCGGCTGGCAGAACAGCACTGAAACCGCGTGGCTCACATATTTCCACTCGGGTTGCGCCTTCCTCGGGCAATCGGTGGCGATTCTCGGGACGACCGTGGTCGGTAGCTTTGGTGGAGAATGCGAAGGGCAGCGGCCGGTGATCGTGTACAACCGACCGGGCGATGCTTGGACCTCGATGTCCGTTCCGACTGCGGAGTTGATGCCCCGACAAAAGTCAAACGCGTCGCAACGCTTTGGCTGGTCACTCGCGTTGACTAATAAATTCCTTCTGGTCGGCGATCCTCTGCTCGGCGGTTACCTTAACCCCCACGGCGCCGTCTTCGTCTATGCCGCGCCCCAAGGCGGATGGCAAAATGTAGTCAGTGCGACAGAGACGGAAGAAATCAATTCCGGCACCCATGATTCGCAGTTCGGCAATTCGGTCGCGGCCTTCAGTACCGGAGCGCTCTTTATTGGAGCGCCGGGGTACACCATTGATGGGGATATGAATGCGGGAGCAGTCTTCATAAAGAGCTACTGAAGCTGAGACGGTCTTAACTGGCGTAACAGCGCCATAGCACTCATTGACCCCTTGCGACGGGGTTTTGAGTGCATCGCCTGGTTGTAACAGGTAGGTAAACTAACGGACTTACTAATCACACACCACCCGGTCCGGTATCTTCCTGCACTGCCACGAGCGAGGCTTGTATCTATTACCGAGCAGTGGATGCCCGACGCTGCGGAACTCAACGGCGTGACTCTCGGTTGCTGCGTAGATCTGGGTCTTGATGTCAGGCCGCAGCCAAGTTTGTGACCACGCCAGCTGCGTTTTCTCACCGCACAGCAGCAAGTCGCCGCGTCCGTCTGGTGAAATGGATGTACGGCTCGCGATTTGGCACTCCATTACTCCGCCGAAGTTCCAGGGGCTAGCACTCAAGCGGGGCAGAAACACGTCCCCTTGCACGTTTGCCACAAGCATTTCCTCGTTCTTAGGCCTGCATCCGATGGCAATGATCAGCAGGAGAACGGCTGCACAGTATCTCCAGTAAGTATGGATCGAGTAAGTATGGATCGAGCAGGCGTTCTTCATCCCGCTGGGATTCTAGCTTCGCAGGATGTCTGTTGCAAAATCCCGATTACACTCATTCACCCTCGCGCGAACCCCGCGCCTACGACGGCTCCAGCTTCTGGCAAAATTGCAGTATCAGTTCGTTCTGCTTGGGAGTCGCTCCGATGAATTCAAAGCCATGCAGAAATCCCATGCGGTGCCGCACCACCGATCGCATGATGAAAGGTTCAGGAATGTCTGGAATCGAGAATTCCAGCGTAACCATCTCTCCCGCCACCAACTCGCTGGTAATTACGGCGCCCAACCCGGCCTCCGCAATTTCAAAACACCGGCCGTGTATCCTAACGTACCCGTCCGGCCCCAGCACTTTCACAATCACCGGTACCTCCGTGCGATAGCGGGCGTATCGCCGGGTCGAAGACTTGCGCGATCCTTGAGCCTTGAAGAAACTGTCCAGAAAACCCTCGCCAAATTCGTCCACTAGAATAACGGATTGTGCCCGAGTGCGACAGTAACTTTGGAGACCACTGCGCCCGGCAGCGGTACGGTCCGATCGTCATCCTGAGCAAGCGCCTTTGCGCAGCGAAGGATCTGGGCGATCCGCGCGATGCGTCGCATACTTTGCGACGCAATCATCGCGCCTTTGGATCGCTTCCTTAATCACGTTGGAGACCACTGCGTCCGCGGAATAAATCCGCGATCCCCTCCGCAATCGAAATCAGGAACGGCCCCGCTAAGTTTTCCTCTGTGATAATGCTTTGACACTTGTATTTTTGCGGAGGCGGGAGCACACTGTTGGCACCGCTTTCTAGAAGGGAGAGGGGATGAATACTAGGACCTTCCGCAAGTTGTGGTCAGATGACCAGGGGCAGGATATAGCCGAGTACGCCGTCATGTTAGCCGTGATCCTTGTACTCGTGGTTGGAACCATCCGATTAATTGGAGGAAGTTCAAATAACGTATTCTCTTCCGTCGCCAGCTCGATCCAGTAGCCGTTTCGAAGCTGCGCAGAGCCAGACCCCCTAAGGTCTGGCTGTTTTTTTGCTGCTCCGCCTCAATTCTGCAGCCGGGTGCAACCCAAAATGGCATATCCGCAACCTACCCAGAAGTAACCTGGGACGGTGCCCCCTCCTCTGGTATTATCTGTGGAACGGTTGCTCTGGCCAGACTGATTGGCTTCATGTTCATACCTCATCCCAATCTCAGCGACGAAGTGAACGGCAATGTTATCCGCTCTGAAATCGAAGGCGGAGTTTCCCTGGGCGACCTGCCCCCATCAACCGTGCTCGAAATCCAGACTCAACACCATCGCTATACCGCGGTTTTGCTGGGGGAGAGCCAGGCCCTGATTTCCGGGCATCCCGAATACTGCCCCGAACCCGTGCAGGTCGCGATTGCCGGCTCCACCTGGGGTGGCTCGATGCTCAAACTGCGCTACATCGGCCGTGGCATGCACCTCGAGTTCTGCCATCCCGAGTACCGCACTCCGATCATCACCTCGCGCATTCAGGAAGTCCGCGAGCGCATCCACCACAGCAATGCCGAAGAGTCAAACCCCGAACAATCCGCCCCCGCTCCAACCATGCTGGCCCGCGGCACCTTCCTGAAACCCTCCTAAAAGAAGAACGCTGTCATCCTGAGGAAGCGCAGTCCTTCGCAAAGCGAAGGCCTGCCAACGAAGGATCTATGCAATTCCCCACTACAATTCCAAGGCAGCCCATCCAAGTCGTTTTTCCGGGGCTACTTTCCCGCGCAAAAACAAAAGGCCGCCAACTCGGCGGCCCTGCAAACTATCTTTCGTTGGAGAACTAATCCCCCAAAACCGGCTCACCCACATCCACTTTAGGCTTGGACGAAGTCAGAGCCCCCAGCGGAATGAACCCACCCTCCGAGACCACCGGCTTTTCCTGCAACACAACCTCGCGATACAACGCCGCCATGCGCGCATTGTAAGCCGCATCGTCCTTCTGCGGACCACGCGCAGCCGCCTGTTTCGCATCACGCGCCCGCTTCTTCTCTTCACCGGAGTTCTTGGCGATGCCAAGCTTATCCAGATCGTGCTGCTCTTCGTTCGTGACCAGCTCGTCTTTAAGCAGCAAAGAGTGCGCCGACGACTCCATCTTCACGTTCTTGCCGCCCGCAAAGATTTCATGCCGTCCGTGCTCTTCATACCACTTGGTGAGCGTCGCCGTCATGTGCATCTTCTCGATGATGTTCCGCCATCCCACGCCCGTGTTGTAAGCGCAGAACGAAATCTCGCCTTCCTGCGTGGCATACGGAATAATGCACTGCTCGGTCCGCCGGAAATCGTAGTTGAACAGATCCTGGAACCACATCCCGGCGATGAACAGGAAATTCCACCGGTCCTGCCGCCGCTTCATCACGTCGTCAATCGTCCGGTCCGGACCAACCTTCCCGTAATTCTTCCCCGTAGCGTTGAAGTTCTTATCGAACTTCTTAAGCAGATCCATCAACTTGAAATGCGTCGGCGACTGGAACGGATCGTAGTTCTTCATCAAGCACAAAGCCATCCCCACGATCGTAAGAAACTTCCCGCGCGCCGCATCATTCACCTTCTGAATGTCCTTCGCGAGTTGATCGCCCTTCAAGAAAGCCGTAACCGGAACCGCCTCCTTGGTCTCCTTATCAATCATCACGGCCATCCCCGTCCCACAATTCGGATGGCAGCCGCAGGAGAGCTGGCCCCAGTTGTTTTTGGGGTCGTCTACGTGCATCAGGTCGGCCCAGTCGGAGAAGGTTCCCATGAACGAGATTGGGAACCAATCTCGTGATGGCTCGCCTAAGCCGGTTTGATTTTTTACGTCGTGAGCGAGATGAGAGAGGGTGTAGCGCTGGGCTTCGCGTCGATCGTCGGTCACAGCTTCGTCGCGGCCGGTGAAGCTGACTGGCTGGAAGGACAGGAATCCGATGCGCTTGGGATTATCCAGCGCGAACTTGATGATGCGTCCCACCTGCTCGTTGTTGATGCCGTTTACGATCGTCACTACCGGAACGATTTCAACTCCGGCGGCGTGCAGGTTTTCGATGGCCTTCAACTTTACGTCAAACAGGTTGCCAACTTTTCTGTGAGCATTGGCGGCGTTGCCGATGCCGTCAAATTGGAGATAGGCGTAGCGCATGCCCGCTTCCGCAGCTTGTTGAGCAAACTCTAAACTCTTTGCGAATTCAATTCCGTTGGTCGCGGCCTGGACACTGTTGTATCCCACTTTGCGGGCGTAGCGCACGGCATCGAGAAAGTATGGCGACAAAGTTGGTTCGCCGCCGGAGAACTGCACCGACATCTGACGACGGGGCTTGATCGTGATGGCGTTGTCGAGCATGGTCTTGATATCTTCCCAGCTCAACTCGTGGACAAAGCCAACCTGATTGGCGTCCATGAAACAGGGGTCGCACATCATATTGCAGCGATTGGTGAGGTCGATGGTGAGTACCGAGCCGCGTCCATACTTCACGGTGCTCGAACCGTGGTGGTGCAGCTTTTCGTCGTTGTGCGCAACGATGTCGCGGCCAGGAAACACTTCTTCCAAGTGGCGCGAGAAGTCAGTGTCAATCGACATCACGTCTTCGAAGTGACCGTGTTTCTCGCAATCCTTGACCATCAGGATCTTGCCGTCGCGCTCGATGATCTGGGCTTTGATCTCGCCGACTTTTTCATTGGACAGAATTTCAACCGGGAGGTGGCCATCGAGAATCTGCTGGCGAATTTCGGGGACACACTTTGGGCACAGCGAGTCGGTGCTGCGGGGCCAGCCTAGCGGAGGCTTGGTCTTTTCATAGGACTTGAGCAGCGGCTTATCGGACCATTTCGGCTTGGGAGAAGGATTCTGCTTGATGCGGTTAAGGCGCTCGAATACTGCCCACGCGCCCGTGGCGGCGACCGTCACTGCTTTCTCCACATACTTAACTGGCTTGTGCATGTCCTCTCGCTTTCCACTGCTGGGATTATGGCAAGTCAGGCATCTGCCACTTTTCCCTGGGTGCTGCAAATCCTAATGTTGCAAACGGTTGAACCTGTAGAGCCTACCCCACTGACCTTCACTCTGTAAGTCAACAGCCGGTTACCCCACCAGACGAGAGCCTTCTCGATAGAGCTCCGCCTGGTTTTCTGGTTGTGACTATCCTATTGAAAGCAATGCGGGATGGCACGCGTAACCCAACGAAAGGGGCAAAATGGGGGTTTAGCGGTGGGATCGTGCATTGGATGGAGGTAAGTGATTGATGGGATTAGGCTTTGGGCTTCTGGGAGCTGGCTTCAGGCGGCAGGCTTCAGGCTTTCGGCTTCGGCGCTCTACCAGCTTCTCGTCGAGATTAATGTCCGTCGCTATCTGCAGATTGTTTGCACGTAATTGAAACGGAGGCGAGTCCGCGGACCGGCGGGCTCATTGAGTAATGTTGTCTTCGGGCGCTCCACCGCCCGCCATCTTCTTGGTTGAAACGGCGGCAGGACGGCGATTTGGTGTTTACTTTGTCGCCTCCCACCCTTTCCGCACAGAACGCGGAAAGAATGGGGCACCCTTTGTTATTTCTGATTTAGATTTGATTGTTTGTGATTTCGATCTGCTCGCGGGCGGCAACCTCGCTAGCGGCAGCAAACGCCGTACTGCTGCCAAAGCCGGAACCATGGGCTGTGCGCGAGCAGGTCGTCGTGTCTGCGATTCGCGGCCGAGATGTCGCTGGGACTCAGCGGTCGGGTATCCGGGACCGCGTAGACGCGCTCCAGCCACTCGATTTCGGTAATGGTCCGCTCGGCGTCCATCCATCACAATATGGACCAGAAAGGTGGGAAGGTCAATTGGGGGTGGTGTGTCGAAAGATGTTGGCTGGGGGTTTGGGGTGGAAACTGCCCCGCTCAAGCCAAAGAACGGCTTGAATGGGCCACCTCGCCCGTCATGGTTTCGGAGTCGACGGCTTTCTTGCCGGATACGTCTTCTAGTTCGGCGAAGATGCCGCGGTAATCGTTCTTATCGCACGCTATCCCACTTCTCGCATAGAACGCGAGAAATGGGGCACCCGGTGTGCCCAAAGGTGGTAACACAAGGTCCCTCGACTGCGCTCGGGATGACAGAGTTTTGGTGGGTGTCGGCGGCGAGTGCAGAGATCTTCGTTGGGAGTCGCACGCTGGGGCGTACGACTCCGCTGCCGCAGGATGATAGGTGGGTTTGGTGGGGCATTTTTTTTTGTTTTGATTTGGGTTTTTGTGAATAGGATGCGGAAAGGGTGGGGCATCCTGGGGCCGGTAGTAACACAAGGTCCCTCGACTGCGCTCGGGATGACAGAGTTTTAGTGCGTGTCGGCGGCGAGTGCAGAGATCCTTCGTTGGGAGTCGCACGCTGGCGCGTGCGACTCCGCTGCCTCAGGATGACAATCCTGAGTCAAAATTCTGAGGCAAAATCCTGGGTCAAAATCCTGAGCCACAATCCTGAGTCAAAATCCTGAGGCAAAACCCTGAGTCAACGGCGACGGGCAGGAGTGTTTGTCCCACACTGGTGCAGGAGGTGCCAGGCTTCGCGGTATTGTTCCCAGCGGGCTCGTTTGCAATCGATATCGGGATAGAAGCGGAGGCTTTTGCTGGGCGCAAAGGCTTCGATGGGCAGGATGTACCAGACGTTGAGGGGGACGATGTGGGCGGCGAGGACGTCGATGTCGTCGGCGGTATAGGCGATTTTGCCTTGTCCGTAGATGCTGTAGCTGGGTTGCACGTCGTAGCCGCGGGCGCGCAGGACTTCGGTGCATTTGAGTTGCACGCGCCAGAGGCGGGAGCCGGTGTCGAGGATGAAGTCGTAGCGCTCGCTGTCTCCCCAGGGGTTGGCGATGTGGAAGCCGAGGGTTTCGGCTTTGAGCAGGAAGGCGGCTTCGGAGAGTTCTCCGGTGCGCTTGGTGTTGCGGTGGATAGGCGGACGCGTGGCGGCGGTGGTAAGTGGCTTCATTTTGTGGGGGTGCCTTTCGGGTGGAAAAGAAAAAGGCGCAGCTATGGGCTGCGCCTCTTGTTTGTGCTTATAGATATAGGCTAACACATCCGAGGGGGTAAAAAGGACATGCTTTGTGACTTTATTTTCCGAATGGAATGAATGGGATAGGGGGAATTGGGGTGCTTAGGGGGCTTGACAAGATTTTGGGCTGGGGATGAAAAAGGCGGACGTTTGGGCGTCCGCCGCATGGTGAGTAAATTAAGTTACTTTCCAGGGGTTGAGGCTGGGAAGAGTGCGACTCCGATGGGTTCGCCGCCTGAGACCGAGATCACCTTTTTTGTGTCTCCGCCCGCCGGGTAGCGGAACTCATTGGCTGCCTCGTCCGAGGCATCCGCAGTCCAGAGGACACGGTTGTCGCCATTGAAGGCAAACGATACTGGATCGCCGGAACCGGTCAGATCGGTAGTCTTAATGGGAGAGCCGAGCGAGCCGCTTTTGGGCGCGTCGTAGGTGTAGACCGCGAAGCCTTCCTGATCATCGATCGCGATCTTGCCACCGTTGGTGACCTGAACTCCGCCGGGGAATTCGATCGAGTTGTTGGTGGTGAGCGTGGTAATTGTGCTGCCGCCCGAGGTTAGTTTGGCGATTTCGCCGACCAGCACTGCGCCGCTCGTGCCCTCGCCGTCGAAGTAGAGGTTACCGCTGGCATCGAAGCCTTCGAAATAGATGCGAGCCCAGTCCGAGTTGGAGATGGTCGCACCCTGTTTGCCATTCTTGTAGAGCGTGACGCTGCCCGGACCATCGCTGGTGGAAATGATGTTGGTGACCGCGACGAACTCGCCGTTATTGATAACCGCAACGTCGACCGGGAATTGGCCGGAATCGTCCAAGGTGGTGGGCGTGCCGGAGTAGGGCGGGGCGTAAATCAGGATGTTGCTGTCGCCGGTGTTGGCGACGTAGAGGTTGCCATCGGCATCGACGGTCAGGCCCTGGGGTTCGCTGAAGCCGGTGAGCTGCGCGAGCTGCTTGCCGGCCAGGTTATAGAGGTTCACGACATTGTTGGCAGCGTCGGAAACGAAGACTAAGTTTTTCCATTCAGCGATGCCCTTCTTGTCGATGAATGGATGAACGGCAACCTTTCCGGGTGGGGTGATCTCGGGGCGCGCTACGCTGTGAGATTGTCGATCAGCTGCTACAGCTCCGCCGACCAAAGATGTGGCCAGCAGTACTGCAAAAAAAATCTTTTTCACTGGATTCCTCCTTGGGGATGTTTAGTGGTTTTCGAATCTCCGCGAGCCCCATTTAGCCGCGCGATGCAACCAGTGAAGCTCGCAGGAGATGGATGCTAATCTCATTGCGCTGAATGTCAAGGAATACGGTAAGAGCATGTGTTGTATTTGATACTGTATGAGGCGAAGTTTTCAAAAAATGAAACTCGTTGCAGTATGAGTGCAAACTTGTGCTGCTTTTCGAAGAGGTTGCGGTGTTGGCCGGGATCCAAGAGACTGTCTGCGCTACATCGGTTGACACGAGTTTTTGTAAGGGGATAACGTTTGGGTCGTAATCTATTCTGACCCGTCATTTTTTTCCTGGAGGTCGCCATGCGGAAGACCATCTTGCGCGCAATATTTCTGATTGGGTCGCTGCTGGTGTTCGGGATTTTGTTGGCGCAGGCATCGACGGTCAAAACCTACAAAGGAAAGTTTTCGGATGGGGCGAGTTATCTGATTCAGGTTCCGGCGAAGTGGAATGGGACGGTGGTTTTGTATAGCCACGGATATGTGGTGCCGGGATTCTCGAATCCGGCCGAGGATGTGGGCGATCCGATTACGGGCGGGTATTTGCTGGGGCATGGCTATGCGTTGGCGGGCTCTTCTTATGCGAGCACGGGCTGGGCGGTCCAGCAGGCGATACCGGATCAGATTAAAGTTCTGGACACGTTCAAGACTTTGGTAGGCACGCCTGTACGTACGATTGCGTGGGGACATTCGCTGGGGGGAATGGTGACGGCGGGGCTGGTGCAGAGGTATCCGACGCGGTTTGATGCGGCGTTGCCCATGTGCGGCGTGGTGGCGGGAAGCGTGGGAACGTGGAATGTGGCGCTGGACTCGGCGTTTGCTTTCGACGTGCTGCTTGGGGCGGGATCGGGATTGCAGTTGGTGAATATCACCGATCCGATCAAGAATGTCGACGCGGCCGAAAAGATTCTCAGCAAAGCGCAGAGCTCGGCTGAAGGGCAGGCGCGGATCGCGCTGGCGGCGGCGCTGGGGGATACTCCGGGGTGGTTTGCTCCACTGTCGCCGGAGCCGTCGGCGACGGATTATGCCGCGCAGGAGGCGAATCAGTATTTGTGGCTGTCGGAGATTGATTTTCCATTTGCTTTTGAATTCCGCGCGGAATTGGAGAAACGGGCGGGCGGGAATGGGTCGTGGAATAACGGCGTGGACTATGAAACGCAGCTGAAGGAGTCGGTAAATTACGACGAAGTGCAGGCGCTCTACACGAAGGCTGGGTTGAGTTTGGACGATGACCTGGAGAGGTTGAAAGAGGCTGCGAGGATTAAGGCAAAGCAGTCGGCGCTGGACTATCTTGAGCGAAATATTATTTTTGATGGAGAGATTGGTATACCGGTTTTGACTTTGCATACCAAGGGCGATGGGTTGGTCGGGGTGGAAGAGGAAACGGCGTACAAGGATGTCGTCGACGAGGAAAAGAATGGGGCACGGTTACGGCAGGTGTTTGTGCATCGCGCAGGGCATTGCGAGTTTACTCCGGCGGAGACGGTGGTCGCGTTCGAGACTCTGGTGAGCCGGTTGGATACGGGCAAATGGCCTGCGTTGGGGTCGGGCGGGCTGAATAAGTCAGCCAACAAATTGGGCGCAAAGTTCAATGTCTTGCCGGTAGATGGGAAAAATGTTCACGTGGCGCCGGCTTACTTCAAGTTCGATCCGGCTGAGTTTTTGCGGCCGTTTGACGATGGGAAGCGGTGATTGAGATTCGAACTGCGCTCCGCGAGCGCGCCTACATTTACAAAATCGGGTAAGATACTCCGGCTGACCTAGCTGCCTGCCAAAAATGAACCGCGAATATCACAGAGGATACAGTCAGGAACTTCATCGTGACATGGAAGCGCTGGTCTTTGGACACGGCGGCTCGCCGCTGGTGGTGTTTCCGACTTCGATGGGAAGGTTTTTTGAGTACGAAGATCGCGGGATGATCGGCGTGCTGGCGCCAAAGATTGAAAGCGGCGAGCTGCAGGTGTTTTGTCCCGACGCGATCGATACCGAGAGCTGGTACAACAAGAGCGTTCATCCGCGAGTGCGGGTGCTGCGGCATTTGCAGTATGAGCGCTATATGCTGCACGAATTTCTTCCCTTCGTCCGGTGGAAAAATCAGACGCCGAGATTAGCGGTGACCGGTTGCAGTTTTGGCGGATATCATGCGGTGAATTTCGCCTTGAAGCATCCTGATGTGGTGACGCATTGCGTGGCCATGAGCGGAGCGTATGACATCCATCAATTTTTGGACGGGTACTATGACGACGATTGCTATTTCAATTGCCCGCAGGATTTTCTGCCGAACATGAATGACGAGTGGTTTCTGGGCCGCTGGCGGCAGATGAAGATTGTGCTGGGATCGTCGGACTGGGATATGTGTCTGGATCAGAATGTGAAGCTGTCGGCGAGTTTGCATGCAAAGGGTGTGGACCACTGGCTGGATGTTTGGGGCGATCATTCGAAGCATGACTGGCCTTTGTGGGAGCGGATGGCGGGGAAGTATTTTTAGGGCCGGGGGTTGGTCTTTCATTTTGGTTTAAGAATTTGCCGGAATGCCCTGAATCGGGGTTGGTTAGGTTAACTTGACAGGGTCCTTCGACTGCGTAGCTGATTCGCTTCGCTCGTCAGCTACTGCGCTCAGGATGACATTTTTTTTGTGAGGAGAAACATTGCAAGCAATGTTTCTACGGGAGATTGTTATGAAGAAGATTGGGATTATGTTTGGGATGGAGAATACGTTTCCGGCGGCTTTCGTGGAGAAGGTCAACGGCATGAAAGTTGACGGCGTGTCCGCCGAGTTCGTGAAGCTGGGTGGAGTGAAGATGGCGGATCCCAGCGGGTATCGCGTCATCGTGGATAGGATTTCGCAAGACATTCCTTTTTACCGCGCTTATTTGAAGAACGCGGTTTTGAATGGGACGATTGTGATCAACAATCCGTTCTGGTGGACGGCGGATGACAAGTTTTTCAATTACGCGCTGGCGAGCGAGATGGGCGTGGCGATTCCGCCGACCGTGATCTTGCCTCATCACAAGCATCCCGAGGGCACGACCGATCAGTCGATGCGGAATTTAATCTTTCCGTTGAATTGGGACGAGATTTTTGAGTATGTCGGCTTCCCTGCTTTTCTCAAGCCTTACTCTGGGGGCGGATGGAAGAATGTTTTTAAGGTGCATTCGCCGGAGGAGTTTTTCCACTATTACAACCAGACCGGCGATTTGTGCATGACTTTGCAGCATGGCGTGGAGTTCAAGGAATATTTTCGGTGCTATGTGGTGGGGCAGGAGAAGGTGCATATCATGCATTACGATCCGCGCGCGCCGCATCACGAGCGCTATGTGAAGAACCTTCCGCCGACCGATCCGAAGCTGCTGGAAAGAGTGGAAAAAGATGCGCTGACTTTGTGCCGGGCGCTGGGGTATGACTTGAACACCGTCGAGTTTGCGGTGGAGGATGGGATCCCGTACGCGATTGATTTTTTGAATCCGGCACCGGATGCGGAGGTCACTTCAGTGGGGCAGGCGAACTTCGAGTGGGTGGTGAATGCGGTAGCGGAAATGGCTGTAAAAAGGGCGCTTAGCGATGAGAATCCGGCGCAGGAGCTGCGCTGGGCCGCGTTCTTGGCCGGGCCGGTGGCTGTGCCCGCGGCGAAACCTGCGGCTAAGAAGCGGGTTCGGGCTTAAGGGCAAGGGCGTTAACCACAGAGGACACTGAGGTTCACGAAGGAAGCGCACAAACAGCCGAGGGCGGCTGTCCTCCTGCGATTCTGCTACAAACATCGGGATTAATCCTGGTTGGATTGTTATACTGTTGCTCGGCTCAACTGGCCTGCCATGCGACCTACCTTCACCATCGGCATTGAAGAGGAATATCAGACCGTCGATCCGGTTACGCGCGATCTGCGCTCGCACATTCATGCGGAGATGATCGAAAAGGGCAAGCTGCTCCTGCAGGAGCGGGTCAAGGCGGAGATGCACCAGTCGGTGGTCGAAGTGGGGACTTCGGTCTGCACTAACATTAAAGAGGCCAAGGCGGAAGTCAAAGAACTGCGGCGCGACATGGTCATACTGGCCAAGGACAATGGTCTGCGGCTGGCTTCGGCGGCTACGCATCCTTTTGCCGACTGGCGGGTGCAGGAAATCACGCCGGACGAGCGCTATAAGCACATCGTCGAAGATATGCAGCTGGTGGCACGGGCAAATCTGATTTTTGGTCTGCACGTGCACATCGGGGTCGAGGACCGCGAGACTGCCATCCAATTGATGAATCATGCGCGCTATTTTCTGCCGCATATTCTGGCGCTCTCGACGAACTCGCCGTTCTGGCTGGGCATGAATACCGGATTGAAGTCTTACCGGTGCAAGGTGTTCGATAAATTTCCGCGAACCAATATTCCGGATTATTTTCCCAGCTGGGGCGAATACGAAAACTTTATCAAGCTGCTGATCAAGACCAACTGCATCGACAACGCAAAAAAGATCTGGTGGGATATTCGGCCGCATCCATTTTTCAATACTTTGGAATTCCGGATCTGCGATATTCCGTTGCGGGTGGATGAAACCATTGCGCTGGCTGCGCTCATCCAAGCTACGGTTGCGAAGTTATACAAGCTGCATGCGGCGAATACGGGCTTCCGGCTTTATCGGCGCGCACTGGTGATGGAGAATAAGTGGCGTGCGGCGCGCTATGGACTTGAGGGAAAGTTGGTAGATTTTGGCAAGCAGGAGGAAGTTCCTGCCCGCGAGCTGATTCTGGAGTACCTGGACTTCGTCGACGACGTGGTCGACGAGTTGGATTCGCGCGAGGAGTTGGAGTACATTCACGAAATTTTGGAAATGGGAACCGGCGCGGACCGCCAGTTGCGCGTGTTTGAGCAGACTGGTGACCTGAAAAAAGTGGTGGACTATATCATCGAAGAGACGGAAGTGGGATTGACCGAGTCTCCGGTCGAGACTTCCGCTAGAAAAGTAGGGTAATGAACGTTCCTGTCAGTGAAGCCAACCGGAAGTTAAATACGATCCCCTTCGATCCTGAACTTACTCCCGGCGCCCGCAACGCGGTAAACGTCTGCCTGCGGGTGCAGCCGAGCGAAAAAGTAACAGTCATCACCGACGAAGTGACCAAGGAAATTGCGGCCAGCATGGTTCGCGAGCTGGAAGCTGTCGGGGCTCCTTATCATGCTTGGGTGCTTGAGGATTTGGCGCCACGACCGCTGGGCGATCTTCCAAGCGAGATCGTTGAGGATCTTGAGACCAGCCAGGTCAGCATTTTTGCGGTGCAGGCGCAGGCGAATGAATTGCGCTCGCGCATGCAAATGACGGATGTGGTCAACCGTCGGAAGATTCGCCACGCCCACATGGTGAATATCAACCGGCAGATCATGCTGGAAGGCATGCGGGCGGACTTTCTTAAGGTTGATCGCATCAGCGTCAAAGTTGTCGACCTGGTGCGGAAGGCAAAACAGGTTCGGGCGAAGACTCCGGCGGGAACCGATTTGACTGCGGATTTGAATCCGAATTATCGCTGGGTGAAGACGAGCGGAATTATCAGTCCGGACAAATGGGGAAATCTTCCGGGCGGCGAAGTATTTACAACTCCCGGCGAAGTGAACGGGACTTTCGTGATTGATGGCGTCGTGGGCGATTGGCTTTGCGCGAAGTTTGGCGAGTTGCGGGATAATCCGCTGACCATCCGGGTGAAGGGAAATCGTGTGGTGGAGGCGCACTCCGAGAACCATACCCTGGAGAGTGACTTCTGGAGCTACACTCACACGGATGAAAACAGCGATCGCGTGGGCGAGTTCGCGATTGGCACGAATATTGAGTTGAAGGATGTGATTGGGCAGATTCTTCAGGATGAGAAGTATCCTGGCGTACACATAGCGTTTGGGAATCCTTACGGAGCGCATACCGGCGCGGAATGGTATTCGTCGACCCACATTGATGTCGTGGGCAGGAAATTTGATATCTGGGTGAATGACCAGCAGATCATGCGGGACGGGAAGTTTTTGATCGAAGCGTAAGAGACCGGACAAAAGTTGGGGCGTGGCGAAAAGAGCAAACGTAGCGAGCTACGTTTCCACAGATGGCGCAGATCACGAAACGCGCTGAGAAATCATGATTCCTGCCCTGCGACAGCAGTTCAACGCGAACTTCACGCCAGAAAAATACCAGACCTTTCTGAAGCTGATGGAGGAGCGCTGCGGCGCTCCAGTGAAGTTCCAGGTGTCCGAGACGCCTTGCTTTTTCCCGAAGGCCCTGATCGAGCAGATGTCGCTGTACGGTGAAGAGTTGATCCGGCAGTTAGGCGGATTGGAATATCGCAAAGCCTCGTTCGAGGCGATCCCGCCCGATTTCAACGTTCCTCATGAAGCGCCTCATCCCATGTTCATTCAGGTGGACTTTGGATTGGTGCGGGACGCGGCCGGAAAGTTGCAGCCCAAGCTGGTTGAGTTGCAGGGCTTCCCTTCTCTTTATGCGTATCAGGCCATGCTGTCGCAGGTGTACATGGAGGTTTTTGAACTCGACGAGAACCTGAAATATTTGTTGGGCGGGCTGGATTGGGAAGGTTACAAGAAGCTCTTGCGGCGTGCCGTTATGGGAGATCAGAATCCACAAAATGTGATTTTGATGGAGATCGATCCCTATGAGCAAAAGACGCTGCCGGATTTTCTGCTCAGTGAAAAGCTTTTGGGAATTGCGACAGTCTCGATTACCGACATCGAGAAAAGGGGTAAGGAGCTTTTCTACGAGAGTGAGGGCAAGCGGGTGCCCATCCGGCGGATTTATAACCGGGCGATTGTCGACGAACTGGTGCGCAAGAAGCTTAAGTTGTCGTTTAATTTTACGGATGAGCTGGATGTGGAATGGGCGGGGCATCCCAACTGGTATTTTCGGATGAGCAAGTTCTCTCTGCCGTTTTTAAAGCATGAGTGTGTACCTAAGACATCGTTCCTCGATCGCGTGGAACCTCTGCCCCGCGACCTGGAAAACTATGTAGTCAAGCCTTTATTTTCGTTCGCCGGGCTTGGCGTCATTATGAATCCAACAAAAGAGGACCTGGCGAACATCCCCAAGGAGAAGCGCTCGCAGTACATTTTGCAGGAGCGAATGCAGTTTGAGCCGGTAATTGAGACGCCGTTCGGCGCGACCAAGGCGGAGATCCGGATCATGTACATCTGGCTGGACGAACTGCTGCCGGTGATGATGATCATCCGCATGGGTCGGGGATTGATGATGGGCGTGGATCACAATCGGAATATGCAATGGGTTGGGTCGTCGGCTGGGTTCTATGCGGAGTGACGAATTTAATTTTCGGCTCTTTATTCCTGCTTCTCGGTTCTCGGTTACGGTTGACCTAAGGCTCTGCGCAGCCTAACATTACCGCGAACGACGGTTTCCCCCAATGGTTGGTCAGACAGTCTCGCACTATCGCATTCTGGGAAAAATCGGCGGCGGCGGCATGGGCGTGGTTTATGAGGCGGAAGATATGCGCCTGGGACGCCACGTTGCCTTGAAGTTCGTTCCCGACAATATGCTGGGCGACCGCAAGTCTCTGGACCGCTTCGAGCGCGAAGCGCGGGCTGCTTCACGGTTAAATCACCCCAACGTCTGCACCATTCACGACATCGAGGACAACGGTGGACATCCGTTCATCGTGATGGAGAAGTTGGACGGGGAAAGCCTGAAGCAACGCATTCACGGGAAGCCACTGGCATTTGAGGAACTGCTCGACATTGCGGTGCAAGTGGCGGAGGCGCTGGAGGCGTTTCACGCTAAAGGCATTATTCACCGTGACATTAAACCGGCCAATCTATTTCTGACCAATACCGGGCAGGTAAAGATACTGGATTTTGGGTTAGCCAAGCTGTCGCGCGATCAGGGCGTGGCACCGAGCGAAGACACTCCGTATGAAGATTCGCTGACAGCGATCGGAGTCGTTCCCGGGACGGCGGTTTATATGTCGCCGGAGCAGGCGCGCAGCGAAGAATTGGACCCCCGGAGCGATCTGTTTTCCTTTGGCATTGTGCTTTACGAAATGGCGACCGGTAAAAAGCCGTTTCACGGAGCGAACGTAGTCACCACGCTGGATGCGATGCTGCATCAGAAACCGGCCCCGCCCCGCAGCCTGAATCCTGCTCTGCCCCCGCAGATCGAAGGCATCATCGGGAAGGCGATGGAGAAGGACCGCGATAAGCGTTACGCGGGCGCCGCCCAGATGAAGGCTGATCTGCAGCGCCTGAAGCGGCAAACGGAATCAGGGGCGGTCAAGACCAATTCCCGAGAAGCGCCTTTGCGGGTGGCCACCAACGCTTTCCAGACCTCCAGTGCGTGGCAGAAATATTTGCTGCTGGGGTTGTCGGGGCTTCTGGTCGCGGTCCTGGCGGCCGTGGGCGCGTGGTGGTTTAAGCATCGCAGCACGACTGCAAGCGCCACTGGGGGCGCCATCGCGGTACTCCCACTGCAGAATCTGAACGGCGATTTCAGCGTTGATTACTTGCGGTTTGCGTTGGCCGACGAGATTTCGAATGTGCTGACTCATAGCCGCACGCTCGATGTGCGTCCCTCGGGTGTAACTCGGAAATACGTGAGTTCGGATCTCGACCCGCAAAAGGTGGGGCGCGATTTGCATGTGGGCACGGTTTTGACCGGACATTTTTTGCGGCAGGGAGACAACTTACTGGTAACGCTCGAAGCTACGGAAACGAAGAGTAACCGGATGTTATGGCAGACAAATTTCGCCGCGTCCAGCGAGGATCTGATCGCCCTACAGGGTCAGCTTGCCAATCAAGTTCGGCGCGGCCTTTTGCCAATCCTTGGCGCCGCGGGCAGTTTCCTCGACACCGGGACTCGTCCGAAGAGTCAGGAGGCTTACGACCTCTATCTGCATAGTCTCGCGCTGCCGCATGACGCAGGACCAAATAAGGATGCCATCGCGGTGCTGGAACATGTTGTGGAAGTGGATCCGAATTATGCTCCCGCATGGGAGGAGCTCGGCGTGCGTTCGTATTACGACGCTGACTATTCCAATGGCGGCGAAGATATGTTCCAGCGCTCCAATAAAGCTTCGGAGCGCGCATTGGCGCTCGATCCCAACCGGATCGTGGCGGCGGGCCAGTTAATTACGAACCGGGTGGAACGGGGCGAGTTAACCAAGGCGTACGAGGCGGCGCAAGCTCTGGTGAAGAGCCGCCCGGAAAGCGGGCAGGCTCATTTCACAATGTCATACGTTCTCCGGTACGCGGGAATGCAGGAGGAAGCTGCGCGCGAGTGCAATAATGCGCTGGAGATTTCCCCCGGGAATTATTATTTCCGGTCATGCGCGTGGGCGTTCATGGAAATAGGGCAAACCCAGCGGGCAATGGATTTTGTCAACCTTGACGCCGGATCGGAATGGGCCGCTTACGTGAAGCCCTCGATTTTGCTGCGCGAGGGGAAGCTGGCAGAGGCGCGTGACGGTGTGAAGAAGATTTCGAACAATCCCCGCTATCATCGAGATTTGTTCGAGGCATGCTTGGGAACGCGGCCAAGTTCCGAGCTGGACAGAGTCGCGAGCGATACAGAAACGTCAGTGTTAGCCGAGCCTGATCCCGAACCTTGGTATTACGAAGGCACGATTATGGCGTACTGTGGCAAGCCCGATATTGCGCTTCATATGATCAATGCCGCGGTTGCGCAGAACTACTGCTCTTATTCGGCTTTGCTGTCTGACCCCCTGCTGGCGAAGATGCGCAGCAGCAAGGAATTTGACGCGGTGTTGACCGCCGCACACGAATGCCAGGAAAGCGTGCGCAATCCCCAAGGACAATGAATCAGGTAGGATTGTTCGTGAAGGCGGCTACCCTTTCCTCTGCCGATTCGTCGATGACTAAGATAGCCGGAAAATATTGCCTCCGATCCGCAGAGAAACCCATCCTTTATCTATGACGAACGACGACCGTGGGGTCCGGCATCAGCGAACTCGACCCGGCTCCCCGCAGTTTTTCCTTGTGCTTTCTTCGATTCTGTTGCTGACGGCCGTCGCGGTCACACAGTTCTCGCCAAAGCAACCGGACCCGGCGGAGCCGAAGTTCGTCGATCCATTGCCGCAAGACACCGGCGCACTCGGGGTAAAAGAAATGTTGTTGCGGCTGCGGACTACGGCCCGTCTGATGCAAACCGTGGCGCACCCTGATGACGAAGACGGCGGAATGTTGACCTTGGAGTCGCGGGGGAAGGGTGCGACGGTTGTGCTCCTGACTCTGAATCGCGGAGAAGGCGGTCAAAACAAGGTCGGCAGCAACTTGTTCGACGTGCTCGGCGTGTTGCGGACGCTCGAACTGCTAGGAGCAGACCGTTATTACGGCGTTGAGCAGCGCTTTACGCGAGTTGCGGATTTCGGCTTTTCTAAAACCCCTGAAGAAACTTTCCAGAAATGGCAGGGACACGATATTGCGCTGGGCGACATGGTGCGCGTGATCCGAACCTTCCGGCCCGACGTACTGGTCGCGCGCTTTTCCGGCACCGATCGTGACGGGCACGGTCATCATCAGGCTTCATCGATTCTGACGCGGGAGGCGTTTCGAGCCGCAGCTGATCCGAATCGATTTCCCGAGCAGATCAAAGACGGTCTGCTGCCCTGGCAACCGAAGAAACTTTACATTGGGAACGTCTGCGGGTTTGGGGCGCAGAGCTGTCCAGCCGACAATTACACGGTCAAGCTGAATGTTGGAGAACGCAATGCGAGCCTGGGCATGTCCTACATTCAGTTTGCCATGGAGGGATTACGACATCAGCTTTCGCAGGGCGCAGGTGCGTGGACCGTCGACTCGGGTGATCGTTTCACCTATTACAAACTTGTGGACTCGGTCTTGCCGCCTACGACAGATAAAGATGGTCACGAGAAAGACTTCCTGGAGGGAATTGATACGACCTTGCCCGGGTTAGCCTCGCGATTGGGGACAGAGGAATCGAAAGTAGCGTGGCTGCGACCGGAGTTGACAGAGATTGCGGATCGCATACAGGACGCGGCCCAGAAAAGCGAAAAGCAAACGGGCGAGGCAGCCGGACCTCTGTTGGTGGCTGTGCAGAAATTGGGGTCCGTGGTAGATCGCGTGGGCAGCAGTGCGCTCGCCCCTCTGGAAAAGGACGATTTGTTAGAAATTCTTCGCGAGAAACAGGAGCAGGCGCAGGCAGCGATAAATTTCGCGATGCAGATTTCAGTGGAGGCGACCGTCGCTCCTCCGCAGAGCACAAACACAAGCTTACCGAAGGAAGGCGAAGCGTTCACCGCGGTGTCTCCAGGTCAGAAGTTTCTCGTGAGGGTGAAGTTTCACAATGGATCAAAGTACAAGTTGGTGATGGACCGCGTGCAACTGGACGCTCCGCAACAAGGGTGGGCCCAGCGGATTGATGAAGAGGCCGTCTCGGTTGCAACGCCGGGGACGGATCAGTATGCCAACTTCGTAGTTCAAATTCCCGCCGGGGCCGCTGATTCGCGTTTCTACACACGCCCTTACTGGCATCGCACCGACCCGGAAACCGAAAGTGTGAATACGGTCGACGATGAACGCTACGCTACGCTGCCCTTTCCTCCGCCTCCATTCCATGTGACGGTCCAGTATCATGCGCACCGCTCGGCGCACGACTTGACAATCCTCGGAGATACGCATGAAATGGGCGGCTCCGACGGTCCGAAGACAAACGTCTCGACGACGGTAGTGACGCCGTTCATGGACGAGGAAGGTGTTGAGCGAAGGCGGCCGCTCGCAATCGTGCCAGCATTTTCTGTCGTGCTGGAACCCGGGCAGCAGGTGATTCCCACGGAGGGCGATGCGCAAAGCCGGGTGAAAGTCGGAGTCTCGAACAATTTGTCAGGCGGCAGCAAAGGAGCGCTTCATCTGGATGTGCCGCCGGGCTGGAGCGTGCAGCCGGCAAAAGTAGCCTTGGAGTTCACGAAGCGCGGCGAGAAGCAGGAGTTCGAGTTCAAGATCTCGCCTGCCAGCCTGAAGGAAGAGCGGGCGAACATCCGTGCGGTCTTTGAATCGGATGGCGTGAGTTATGCCGAGGGCTACAGCGTGGTCACACGAGCGGATCTCGACAGTTTTTATTATTACCAACCCGCGCTGCAGCGAATCAGCATCGTGAATGTCAAAGTGCCCAAGGGTTTGAAGGTTGGTTACGTTATGGGCGCGGGCGATGATATTCCGGTGGTGCTGAAACAGATCGGGATCAACGTTACTCTGATTCAGGCGGAGAAGCTCGCGAGCAAAGATCTGAGCGAGTTCCAGACGATCGTGTTGGGAATCCGCGCGTACGATACGCAGAAAGATCTGGCCGAGAACAGTAAGAAGCTGTTGGATTTTGTTTATAACGGCGGGACGCTTGTAGAACAGTACGAGACTGCCGTCGCCGATTTCAACAAGGGGAAATTCGCGCCTTATTCCGCGCACCTTAGCCGAGCCCGAGTCACGGTTGAAGAAGCTCCGGTCGAGATTCTGGCTCCGAACGACAGCCTCTTTCACTATCCGAACCAAATCACGCAGCAGGATTTCGAGGGATGGGTGCAGGAACGTGGTCTCTATTTTATGGATCAGTGGGACGACAAGTTCACGCCTTTGCTGGCCTCGCATGATCCCGGCGAGTCTTCGCAGAAGGGCGGGATGTTGCGCGCTCAGTACGGCAAAGGGACATATATTTACACTGGGTACGCTTTTTTCCGGCAGCTACCGGCGGGCGTGCCAGGGGCCATCCGGCTTTATGTGAACTTGTTGAGCGCGGGGCAGGAGAAGAGCGGTGGTCAGTAAATATCGCTGGTAGAAAGTCAGTTCGGTTCGTTGTTCTTTGATGCCGCCTTCCTCTCAGACCGGTCACGAGTCTCCTCGCCTTATTCGTGGAGTGGGCCTGACTAGCGCGACTGCGCTCAACATGATTGACATGATCGGCGTGGGCCCGTTCATCACCATCCCGCTGATGGTGAGCGCGATGGGTGGACCGCAAGCCATGCTTGGCTGGATCTTAGGCGCGATCTTCGCCATGTGCGACGGTCTGGTTTGGGCCGAACTCGGCGCGGCCATGCCACAGTCGGGCGGATCGTACGGTTATTTGCGCGAGATCTACGGGCCGAATCGCCTAGGCCGGCTAGTTTCTTTTCTCTTCGTTTGGCAACTTTCCTTCAGTGCGCCGCTTTCGATCGCTTCGGGATCGATTGGCCTTGCGGGATATGCGTCCTACTTTTGGCCCGGGCTGGAAAAGCAATATGCCGCGCGCCATTGGAGCGTCCCGCTGCCCTTACTGGGAAGATTGCAACTGCACTGGATGGTATCCGGCGCGACGTTCGTGGCGATCGGCATGGTTGCTCTGGCCGCAGCGCTGCTTTATCGGAAGATCACCAGCATTGGGTGGATTTCAAAGATACTTTTGGCCGGCGTACTCGCAACTACTTTCTGGATTATATTTGCGGGGCTCAGCCACTTCGATGCCTCCCGCGCTTTCAGTTT
>Ga0206812_1073_pt1 | contig 22629 bp, 10 predicted proteins | sample Alteio_BWOrgCont_54_FD_152912 | JGI IMG/M metagenome (GOLD analysis project Ga0206812, IMG submission 152912) | Enriched cells from forest soil in Barre Woods Harvard Forest LTER site, Petersham, Massachusetts, United States -... | ecosystem: Environmental > Terrestrial > Soil > Temperate forest >... | reverse complement strand
GATGGGATGCTTAATCTGCGCGAAAGTGTATCTGAATTTATAAAAAGCCGTTATAATTTAGACTACGCACCAAACCAGATACTGATCTCAGGCGGCTCAAGGCCATTGATCTATTCCACTTTTCTGGCATTGGTTGATCCGGGTGATAAAGTGGTTTTCCCGGCGCCATCATGGAACAACAACCACTATAGCGACCTTACCGGTGCCGAAGCCGTGATCATACAAACACACCCCGAGCATAACTTTATGCCTACGGCTGACGATATACGCCCGCATTTGAAAGGAGCAGCATTACTCGCATTGTGCTCTCCGCTTAACCCGACCTGGTAATAGCCGAAAATAAAACCCGTGCGGCAGGCGAAAAACCGTTGTACTTATTATACGATCAGATATATTCGCAATTAACTTTTGGGGAGCATCAGCACTATAACCCGGTTACTTTACGTCCTGAGCTGAAGGACTACGTGGTATTTATCGATGGCGCTTCTAAATGCTTCGCATCCACAGGTGTGCGTGTAGGATGGGGTTTTGGTCCGGCAAGCATCATCAATAACATGAAGGCTATTGTGGGCCACATGGGTGCCTGGTCGCCAAAGGCGGAACAGGTGGCTATGGCTAAATTCCTGAAAGAAGAAGACAAGGTAAACGACTACCTGGGTTGGATCAAATCAAACATTCAAAATAGTCTGAATACTTTACACGAAGGCTTTCAGCAATTGAAATCAGAAGGCTTTAAAGTAGATTCGATAGAGCCGATGGGTGCAATTTATCTGACGGTTAAGGTTGATTATGCGGGTAAAACCACTCCTGACGGCGACCTGATAAAAAACTCAGCAGATATCAATTTCTATCTCATCAAAGAAGCAAAGGTGGCTTTAGTGCCATTCTCCGCATTCGGCACCGATGATGATGTATGCTGGTTCAGGGCATCAGTAGGGGCAAGTACATTACAGGATATTCAAAATTTGATCCCAAGAATTAAGGAAGCGCTTTCAAAGCTGAAATAATAAACATACCGTCATTGTTATAAGGGTTTAGAAATTGCGTAGCAGACTTAACTGGGGTTTGCTTCGCTGCTCAATTGCCATTTACCTTTTTAAGATGTAAATTCGCAGCTTTTAAATTTAAAAACTTAACCAGGGCAATATTATGAGGTCATTCATCATAACCATTTCGATCATATTCATATCATTGGCTGCTGTAGCGCAAAATCAGTCTGCGGTTGCGCCACCTATAAAAACAGAGGATACAAAAGCGGCTGGCCAAGCCATTGTATTTGTTAATTCAGATTCGCTGGTAAACAATTATGAATATTATAAAGCGATAAAAATAAAATTGCAGAATCTTTCGCAAAGTGCACAAACCGAATTAGCTGCTAAAGGCGCGGCCTTCCAAAGAGAAGTTGCAGCTTATCAAAAAAGCGCTTCAGCGTTAACCCCGATGCAAAAAACCACTACTGAAAAGCGTTTAGCAAAAAAACAACAGGACTTGCAAGTACTTGGTGAAAATACCCAAAAGCAATTGCAGGATGAAAGTGCCGACCAAAACGCAAAGCTGTATGACCGGATTGCCCAGTATTTGAAAGGCTATAGCAAACTGAAAGGCTATAAAATGGTACTCACCTATTCAAAGGCCAACCCATCTATGCTTTATGGTGATGACAGCCTGGATGTGACCAAAGAAGTACTCGCCGGCCTTAACGACGAGTATAAAAAAGAAGGTAAATAGGCTGTCCTATGCGGTTGTTATAACTGTAGCATATTGCCGGTTTATTAACGGGTAAATTAATTAACTATTTCTAAATCTACCGACAGGTCGGTGCTTTCAATTAGCGCTGTTGTTTTTTGTTATTCAGGCGTTTACGGGCTCAAAATTTGTTTATTACCATATAAAGTGGCTATCTTAAACAATTAAATCAACTGAGCCCTTTTCATGAAGAAATTCCTGCTGCTTATACTGTTGTTATCAGGTATAGAATACGCCCATGCGCAATCGTCTCATTTAAAATTTGACCATTTTACAATAAAGGACGGGCTGCCTGAGCGGCAGATTCAATTTTTAAAACAGGACGATCAGGGCTATATCTGGCTGGGCACCCAAAATGGCTTGTTACGCTACGATGGGTATAAATCTAAAGTTTACCGGTTTGGAACCGGTAAAAATACCATCTCACCAAACTGCTCGGCAAGGAGCATGCTGATTGATAAAAACAAAAATATTTGGATAAGTACTGTTGGGAACGGCTTGTTCAGGTATAACCGCCAAACGGATAGCTTCGTATCATTCCCTTACCCGCAGAAGGCCGGCCAAAGAGAGAATTATATCAGTTATTTAGCCGGGGTTGATCCAGATAATAATTTATGGTTTTTCTATAAGAAATTAACAGATCCAAACATTGCGGTAGCAAAATTCGATCAGCAAACGGGGGAGTATGAGTTTTACAATAAAAATCAGAAAGGATCGCATCACCTGGATATTAATAACGCCGATTTCATCTATAAATCGTCCGACGGGGTAATTTGGCTGGGTACCGATAATGGGCTTTATGGCTACAAAAATAAAACATTTCATGCTTACCTCTCTGCAACCGATATAAAGCATGGTGTTGATATCGGTATAATTTACCAACCGCCCTCTCAGCCGGGTATGCTATGGCTTAATGTTTTTGATCATTTTTCGAAAAAGGCCAGTATCGTAAGATTTGATACCCGGAGCGGGATCTTTAAATATTTTAATCACGAAACCAACAGCAAACTAACTGCTGCCAATGACACTGTGAGCGTAATACATGAAGATAAAATGCATCGTCTTTGGTTTGGCACTCAACAAGGTTTATTGCTTTATGATCCAAAACATGAATCTTTCAGCTTATACAAACCGGGTGATACAGAAAAAGAAACCAATGCCAGTGCAATAAGCGAAATAGTGGAAACCAGCACCAATTCGCTTTGGCTAAACTCTGGCAAGGGGTTATTGAATTTTGATCTTTCAACATTTCAATTCAAACGGTATATAAACGACCCCAATGATCCGTATTCACTTAGCGCTAATCGTATTCAAAATATCATGCTCGACCGTGCCGGTATGCTATGGGCAGGTATCAACGGAAGAGGGATTGACCACATCAATCCGCTTACCAGTGCTTTTGTAGTTGAGAGTAAAAATGATGGCAATTTTTTTAGCTATACGGGAGGTTTACCCGTCACTTTCCAAACAACGAAGGATGGCTATACCTGGTTTAGCAACAAAAGCGGCATTTATAAATGGAAGGGGGGCACCGGTAAATTTGATCAAATATATCAGGCACCGGGCCAAACCAACCCTCGAGCGTTTGACATAAGCGAAGATGGCAAATACCTGTATTTTAGTGATGGTAGCGGATTTCAGGAATATGATATAGCTAACCATAAGAAGACCGGCTACGCTACTTCTGCCGATACCGCTTCTATCAGCAGTAATGCTATAAACATCATCAAGCATGACCATACCGGCCTGGTATGGATCGGTACAAGTGATAAGGGCATTTGCTCGTTCGACCCGGTACTTAAAAAAGTTAAACGCTATCCATTTATCGTGAATGACGGAAATATGGATGGCAAAGGTGCATTAGACGATGCCAGGGTGCTTTCTATTTATGAAGATAAACAAGGCACTATTTGGACAGGCACAAATTTTGGCGGGCTTAGCCGTTTTGACCGCAAAACGGCTAAGTTTAAATCTTATCTGAATGTTGGCAATCAGCTGGTAACATGCGTGAGCGACATATTTCAAAGTAGCGATGGTAAGTTTTGGATATCAACTTATCTTGATGGCTTGTTTGAGTTTGATCGTTCAACAGAAAAGTTCATCAAACATTTTAATGAAAATAATGGGTTAACATTCAATACTTGCGCCGGTGTCACAGAAGATAAGAAGGGTTTTATATGGGTGGCCACCGAAAGGGGCTTTTCAAGATTAGATACCAAATCTATGACCTTGAAAAACTTCCCTTTAAATTCAATAATGCCGGGGAAAACGCTCAACCCCTATGATTTTAGCTTCTGTAATAATTTAATAGTTTTTGGCTTGATTGATGGTGTTGGCAGTTTCAATCCCGACGATCTCGCGGATAACCCCCATTCACCAATGGTGCATATCGAAAAGGTTGGTTACAGCGACCCCGGCGCGGCATCAGATAGCTCAACCTACCTGCAAGCTTATGGCAGCCACGGTATAGAATTGCCTTACAACCAAAACCGGATAACTTTCAATTATGTCGCTTTGCATTATGCTAACCCTGCGCAAAATAAATATGCTTACACCCTGGAAGGGTATGATAAGCAATGGGTACAGGCAGGCACGCAGCGCAGTGTCACCTATACTAATCTCTCGCCCGGTACCTATACTTTTAAGGTGAAGGCCAGTAACAGCGATGGTGTATGGAATAATCACGGAGACAGCTTTGTGGTAATAGTTGATAGCCCGTTATGGACCAGATGGTGGGCCTGGGTCATTTATATTGTTGTCTTTATAATCATTGTTTCAGGCATTATCGCTTATCGGTCGCGGCAGTTGCGCAGGGAAAACCAGGAGCTTGAACAAAAGATAGCCGAACGTACCAAACAGCTCAGCGAAGCCAATAAAGAGCTGAGCGAACAGCAGGAGGAGATCATCACCCAGCGGGATAACCTCGCGAATGCTTTAGGCGAATTGAAAACAACCCAATCACAGTTGGTGCAAAGGGAAAAACTGGCCTCGCTGGGCGAGCTGACCGCCGGTATCGCCCACGAAATACAAAACCCGCTCAACTTTGTCAATAATTTTGCCGAGGTAAGTGTAGAGCTGGTGGATGAACTGGCCGATGAGCTGAGCAATAAGCGCGACCCGCAAACGGAAGAAGACCTGATCAGCGACCTAAAGCAAAACCTGGAGAAGATAAGCCACCACGGCAAACGCGCGGATGGCATTGTAAAAAATATGCTGCAACATTCAAGCGGGAATAGCGGCACCAGCCAGCTCACAGATATTAATGCATTGGCAGACGAATACCTGCGCCTGTCCTATCACGGTTTAAGGGCTAAGGACAGCTTGTTCAATTCGGCCACGGTAACTGCGCTGGATAGCGATCTGCCTCAAATTAAGGTGATAGCCCAGGATATTGGAAGGGTGCTGCTCAACTTATTTAACAATGCATTTTACGCGGTACAGCAAAAGCAAAAAACTGCCGGGCCCGATTATAAGCCTGAGGTATCGGTAACTACATCGCTTTCTTCTCCCCCTTCAGGGGGCAGGGGGCTTGTAATCAAAGTAAAAGATAACGGTATGGGCATACCTGATGCGATCAAAGAAAAAATTATGCAGCCATTTTTTACAACCAAACCAACAGGCGAAGGGACAGGATTGGGCCTCTCCTTAACGTATGATATCGTAGTAAAAGGGCATGGGGGGAAAATAGAGGTGAATACCAAAGAGGGTGAGTTTACAGAGTTTACTGTTTACCTGCCGATATAATTATACTATTAAGATGAAGAAACTGATCTACCCTTGTTTGATATTGTTTATCTGCATTATAAGCATTAAGCCCGCCCGTGGCCAGGCTATAAGTGTTGGTTTTGATTCGCTAAAAAATGTCCTTCAACAACAAACAACGCTCAATGGACGGGTAAAGGTATTACAGCAATTGGTGGATGCCGACCCCACATTCGCGCTTCATAACGACAATTATGTGGTGCAATTGCTTCAGCTTAACCAGCAAGCTAAATTGATCGACCCATATCCATATCAATTGTTACTAAAAGCTGTACAATACGCCAAAGCGGGGCAAATCAGGCAGGCGCTCGACACCACCTTACTGGCAGTACATGAGTTTGATAAGCAGCATAAAATGATCTCGCCGCTGTTATTCAATATTCGTTTATACTATAATAAATTAAACGACCAGGAAACCCGTTTAAAATTCTACAAAAGCCAGTTAGAATATTACCAGGTTAATGGCCCTGTAGAAAACACGGCATCGTGCTATCACGGTATAGCAGGTTACTACTTTTACCAGGCCGATTATAACCAGGCTATCAGTAATTATCTGAAAGGCGCTGATGTGTACCGGAAATTCAACCCTCGCTTATATTTTAATGCTATATCGGTTGTAGCCTCAAACTATCAAATTTGGGGGAATGACGAAAAGGCCCTTTATTATCTTGAACAGAGATTAAAACCGCTGGGGGACAAATGGGGAGCAAACGATGTAAACAATTGGATATGTGCGTATTACTATACCCTTAGCCGCGTCGCATTACGAAATAATCATTACCAGGAAGCTATTACCGACTTGGATAAGGGCCTTCGTAGCTATAAAAGCCAGCAAACCAATACAGGTATAAACGCCATTTTGATGGTGAATGAAGCGCAAGTCTATGTTACATTGAACCAGCTGAACCATGCGTTGCCTTTGTTGACCAGGGCACAATTTATTGCCGATTCGGCAAACTTCCCACTTTTCACTACCCAGGGACCATTGGAAGCGGATTATGGGTTTTATCAATATTACCGTCAGTCCGGGGATAATGCCAAAGCCGAAAAGTTTTTGCAGGCGGCCAGTCAAAAAGCGGTTAAAGAGCACGCTTTTGAGCTCAGGCTAAAGTATCTGAAAGAGGCGGGAAATTTTTATGAAAACATTAAACAACCGCTATTGGCGCTGCAGTATAACCGGCAATATTTTAAATTATTGGATACTGTTAATGCCCGCCAGGATAAGTTCAAAATAGCTCAATATGAGATCGATCAAAACGATAAAGAGCAAAGGGAACACATTAGCCAGCTTAAACAGGAAAAGGCGATACAGGATTACCAGATCGGGCGGCGCAATGCTTTGTTATGGGGATCTCTCGTTGTGCTTTTTTTAATATCCGGTTTGCTGGTATTCATATACAGGCAATTGCATATTAACAAAAAAACGCTTCTCTCTTTACGCAAAACGCAGCGGCAATTGATCCAGTCAGAAAAAATGGCATCGCTTGGTGAGCTGACGGCTGGTATAGCACATGAGATACAGAATCCGTTAAACTTCGTCAATAATTTCTCGGAAGTGAACCAGGAAATGATCGATGAGTTAAAGGAAGCATTAAAAAATGGCAACCTGGATGAAGCAATAGCTATTGCTGATGACCTGCAGCAAAACGAGGAAAAGATCAATCACCACGGTAAGCGGGCTGATTTTATTGTGAAAGGAATGCTGCTGCATAGCCGCAACACTACAGGCGAAAAAGAGCCGACCGATATTAACGTTATGGCCAATGAGTTTTTTAAGCTAAGTTATCACGGTTTACGGGCTAAAGACAAAAACTTTAACGCCGAATTAATTACCAATTTCGATCAGGAGTTACCTAAAGTAAATGTCGCGCACCAGGATATAGGCCGGGTATTGCTTAACTTATTCAATAACGCTTTTTATGCGGTTAATGAAAAGCGAAAAACAGCCGGCGATGATTACAAATCGGAAGTTACGGTCACTACATCTTCTGATAAAAACAGCCTTGTAATCTCGGTAAAAGATAATGGCAACGGTATTCCGGACGCAATCAAAGAGAAGATCATGCAGCCATTTTTTACCACTAAGCCTACCGGCGAAGGTACCGGATTAGGCTTATCGTTAAGTTATGATATCGTGGTGAAGGGGCACGGCGGAAGTATTGAAATCAAATCAATAGAGGGCGAAGGCTCTGAGTTTATTGTTAAATTACCTTTGGATTGAACCTGAAAATGAAAAAAGCTTTAACCTTAGCACTGTTACTATTTACCCTTTTAACAGCCGGTGCCCAGCAAAAACAGATCGATACCGCCCGGCTTGCTCTAAACAATGCTAAAACCGACACCGAAAAATATCTTGCGCTGTTTAATATGGGAGGCTTTTATGGGCAAAATCATCCGGATTCGGCACTGATATTTGATCAGCAGGCTTTTTTATTAGCAAAAAAAAACAATTGGGCCGTTAACCAGGCACGTAGCCTCAACGATATCGCACTTGACTTTAGCTTAATGGGTGATTATGTTAAAGCTTCCCAAAACTTTCTTAGGGCACTGAAGATATATGAGGGCTTACATAACCTTGTCGGGATGGCACGGATCAACAACAATATTAGCTTCAACTATAGTGTACAACATGATCCTAAACAAGCGCTGGCTCATACTTTAATTGCAAAAAAGCAACTGGAAACTTTTGCCTTAACGCATAAATTAATAGCCAACCAGAGGCATACATACGCTATCCTATTGGGAGGCCTGGGTGGAACCTACATTGATCTGCACCGGATCGATTCCGCCGAAAAATATTTAAAGATATCATATGAGCTGGTTAAGAGATATAAGTATAACGATTTGCTGGGCATCGCACAGGATCAATTGGGCGAAGTGGCTGTGGCCAGGGGCAAAAATGCGGAAGCGGCCCGCTTTTTCAGGCAGGCTTTAGCGAGTAACCGATTGATTAACGACGCCGAGCACATGTGCGGAGACTACCTGGATTTGGCCGGTCTTTATCATAAGGGCAAACAGCAGGATTCGGCAGAATATTATGCTAAAAAGGCGTTAGAGACGGCAGAATCGGGCCATTTTGAACAGCAGGCATTAGAAGCCGGCAAGGTATTATCTACCTATTACGATGAGGACCATAACCTGCCTGATGCCTATAAGTACTTCAAACTAGCCACTGCCGCCAAGGATAGTATGTACAGCCAGGATAAGGTAAAACAGTTGCTGAGCCTTGATTTTGACGAAAAAATGCGGCAGCAGGAATTACAGGTCGCGCAGCGTGAGGCACAAAAGGAAGCGCAAAACAAGCTGCGTACGTACATCCTTTCAGGCGGACTGGGGGTATTGTTACTGCTGGCACTGATCTTCTGGCGCAACAGCAACCAGCGCAAAAAAGCCAACCGGTTGCTGAGCAAGCAGAAAAAAGAAATAGAAGATCAGCGCGACCAAACCAACAAAGCGCTGACGGAGTTGCAGCAAACCCAAACTCAGTTGGTACAACGCGAAAAAATGGCCTCGCTGGGTGAGCTGACGGCAGGCATCGCCCACGAGATACAAAACCCACTGAATTTCGTCAATAACTTTTCTGATGTGAACCGGGAAATGATAGGTGAATTGAAAGAAGAGCTAAAGGGGGGTAATGTGACAGAGGCAATGGCAATTGCTGATGACATTGAGCAAAATGAAGAGAAGATCAACCACCACGGCAAGCGCGCCGATTTTATAGTGAAGGGCATGCTGCAGCACTCGCGTACCAGCACCGGCGAAAAACAACCAACCAATATAAATGTACTGGCCGATGAATTTTTCAAGCTTTCCTACCACGGTCTACGGGCCAAAGACAAAACATTCAATGCCGAAATGGTGACCCATTTTGCTACTGATCTGCCAAAAATAAACGTGGTGCAGCAGGATATGGGCCGGGTTTTACTCAATCTGTTTAATAATGCCTTTTATGCCGTAAACCAGAAGCAAAAAACGGTAGATACAGATTATAAGCCGGAAGTAACGGTAATTACCGAACTTTTTACACCCCCTTCAGGGGGCGGGGGGCTTATCATCAAAGTGAAAGATAATGGCAACGGTATTCCTGATGCCATTAAGGACAAGATCATGCAGCCATTCTTCACCACCAAGCCAACAGGCGAAGGAACAGGGTTGGGATTGAGCTTAACTTATGATATGGTGGTGAAAGGCCACGGGGGCACCATTGAAGTGAATACCAAAGAGGGCGAGTTTACAGAGTTTATTATTGAGTTGCCATTATAATAATTAGATGATATCATGAAGAAACCTTTTTTATTAGTGATCCTTTTAGCGCTTTGCTGCAGCCAGACAATAGCCCAGAAAAGCAAAGTCGACAGCTTGCAAAAAGCCTATAATAAAAATAAACAGGATACCACATTTGTACAACTCCTGTACAATAAGAGCCTAAGCAAGTATCTGCTCACTAATGTGGACTCGGGTATGCTAACCGCACGGCAGGCGCTCGCATTATCGCGCAAGATACATTATAAAAAGGGCGAGGTAATCTCCTTAACTGCTGTGGCCAACTTCCTTAACATAAGCGGGGACCTGCCGGGTTCATTGAAAGTGACTTTTGAAGCGCTGCCCGAAGCAATAAAAATCCATGAAATGCGTGCGGTGTCGTCGTGCTATAATACCCGGGGATTAACTTATTCCACATTAAAGGATTACAAGAAGGCGCTCGATAATTATTATGCGGCAAGAGATGTAGCTGAAAAATATCATTATAACGACCTGATAGTTGTTTTATTAAACAACATTAGCAGGCAATACCTGGATATGAATAAACTGGATTCGGCCTTGTATTTTACAAAAAAAGACTACGCTTTCGCTTTGAAAGCGCACATGACAGCTAACCTGGGTTACCTCATCCGCAACTTCGGGATCATTCAATTCAAAAAAGGAGACTGGGCCGGTGCTATAAAATACTACGTTAAAAGCCTCCACGACACTTCGACACGCAACAACCATTACCTGCAGAGTGAAGACTATCGCAGGATTGCAGAAGTTTATCAAAAAACGAATAATGCCGATTCCTGTATTGACTACGCAAAAAAAGCTTATGAACAAGCGAAGCTAGACCGTAACCCCGACCAGGTGCAACGGACAACCAAGCTGCTTACAGACGAATTTTTGTTAAAAGGCAATTACAAGGATGCATTTAATTACCAGCAGATCACGCTTAAAGCACAGGATAGTTTATTCAGTCAGCAAAAAACACTGCAGGTGCAAAATCTTGCCTACAACGAGCAGCAGCGCAGGCAGCAGGCCGAAGCCGCACAAATTGCCTATCAGAATAAAATACGCTTTTATGGCCTGATTGGCGTGCTCCTTGTGTTTGTGCTGATCGTATCTATTTTGTGGTATGCCAACCAAAAAAGAAAAAAAGCAAACAACCTGCTGCACCGCCAGAATGAGCAAATACAAACACAACACAAAGCGCTCGAAAAAACATTGGGGGAACTCAAAACCACCCAAACCCAGTTGATCCAATCTGAAAAAATGGCCTCCCTGGGTGAACTCACCGCAGGCATCGCCCACGAGATACAGAACCCATTGAATTTCGTCAATAATTTCTCAGAAGTAAATACCGAGCTGATCGACGAGATGGGGCAGGAGATAGAAAAAGGGAATTTCGCAGAGGTAAAATCTATTGCTGTTGACATCAAAGAAAATCAGCAAAAGATAAGCCAGCATGGCAAACGGGCCGATTTTATAGTGAAAGGAATGCTGCAACACTCGCGTATCAGTACAGGCGAAAAACAGCAAACCAATATCAACGTATTGGCCGATGAATTCCTGAAGCTGTCTTATCACGGGCTGCGGGCGAAAGACAAATCATTCAACACCGAAATAGTAACCAATTTTGATGATAATCTGCCAAAAATAAACGTGGTGCAGCAGGATATGGGCCGGGTATTGCTCAATCTGTTCAATAATGCCTTTTACGCGGTAGGTCAAAAGCAGAAAGCCGCGGGTGCTGGGTATAAGCCTGAGGTAACGGTATCCACATCTACCGAAAATAACGGTGTTGTCATTAAGGTGAAGGATAACGGTAAAGGAATTCCTGATGCAATTAAAGATAAGATCATGCAGCCATTTTTCACTACCAAGCCAACCGGCGAAGGCACAGGATTAGGGCTGTCATTGAGTTATGATATGGTGGTGAAGGGGCATGGGGGAAGCATACAGGTTAATAGTAAAGAAGGTGAGGGATCGGAGTTCATCATTACAATCCCGATCAGTTAAAAAATATGGACAGCAAGCAGGAAAAATTACTCAGAGCAAGGGCCGCTGAACTGGAAAAACAGTTAGTCGAAAAAAGCCGAGATCTGGAGATCGAAGCATCACTGGAGCGGGTACGTACCATGGCTATGGGTATGCGGACACCCGATGACCTGCTGAGCATTTGCCAAATATTGTTTGAAGAATTGACAGCATTAGGGTTTGTTGAACTCAGAAACGCCATGATCAATATCGTCAATGACGAAAAAGGCTCCTTTTTGAATTATGACTTTAATGGTAGCAGCTCTTCGGTTACTCCTTTTTTGTATAACAGTCACCCCATAATGGTACGCCAGGTGGCGATCACCCGCAGCGCCAGTGACGCGTTCATTGAGCATATCCTTACGGGTGATGAACTGGAAGATTTTAAGGCATTCCGGGTGAAAAACGGGGAGTTGCCCGATCCGAAACTGGAAAACGTTTCTGCCGTGTACTACTACTTTTACTCCATCGGTGTTGGGTCTGTTGGTATATCTGCGTTCAGTGCGCTTACAGAAGAAAAACGGGATGTATTAAAGCGTTTCCGTAATGTTTTCGATTTGGCTTACCGCCGCTACACTGATATCCAGCTGGCCGAAACCCAGGCCCGCGAAGCGCAGATAGAGCTTGCCCTTGAACGGGTTCGTGCACGCACTATGGCCATGCAACACAGCGAGGAACTGGCAGAGACAGCTTTCATTTTATTTCAGCAGTTTAAGGAATTAGGCGAAAATCCCGACCAGGCTACCATAGGGATTATCAATGAAGAGGAACACGTAATTGATTATTGGGTTACCATGTATGGCAGCCAGATCAATAAGGTATTTAAATTCCCGATTGACGAGCACAACGTAACACATAAAATATATAAAGCCTGGAAGGCGAACAAAAAATCGCTGGTGATAGACCTTAGCGGAAAGGAGCTTTATGACTTTGCTAAATTTAGGGAAAGCATGGGAGGGGCCGCGTTTAATCCTGATGAGAAGCGGCGTGTGATCAACGTGGCGTTCTTTTCAAAGGGGTTGATCAATGTGCAATCATCTGAAGAACGATCACAGGAAAGTATTCGCTTATTAGAACGGTTTGCCGGAGTTTTCGAGGGTACCTACACCCGTTTCCTCGATCTGAAAAAAGCTGAGGCACAGGCCAAAGAAGCACAAATTGAACTGGCATTGGAACGCGTACGTGCACGCACGATGGCGATGCAAAAAAGCGAGGAGCTGAAAGAGATCATCAAGGTTGTTTATGAACAATTGGTTAACTTAAATATCCTCGCCGAGCACGCAGGGTTTATTATGGATTACCAGGTAAATGATTATATGGATATCTGGCTTGCTGATAAGCACTTTGACCCATCCAGGGTTACTGTTCCTTATTTTGATACTCCGCATTGGAATAGTTTTAACGATGCCAAGAAAAAGGGGAGGGATTTCTTTACCAACCACTTCACCTTCGAAGAAAAAAATAAGTTCTACCGGGATCTTTTCGCGTTAGTACCCGGAGTCACGGATGAATCAAGAGAATATTATTTTACTTGCTCCGGACTTGCGATTTCGACTGTGTTGTTAGATAACGTAGGCCTGTACATAGAGAATTTTTCGGGTACTCCTTATACAGATGAAGAGAATAATACGCTGATGCGTTTTGGAAAAGTATTCCAGCAAACCTATACCCGTTTCCTCGACCTGAAAAAAGCGGAAGCGCAGGCCCGCGAAGCACAGGTGGAATTATCACTGGAGCGCGTACGTGCAAAAACCATGGCCATGCATACCAGCGAGGACGTCGGCGAAACAGTGGCCACCATGTTTGATGAGTTGGTTAAACTGGGGGTTGAAAAAACGGTGCGCTGCGGCATATCGGTCATTGATGAAGCCCAGGAAATGGAAGTATGGCGAGCATCTTATGATCCGGACGGGAAAGTTGACATGGTGATAGGCCGTATTGATATGACGATCCACCCGCTTCTGAAAGGAGTGTATAAGGCATGGAAAAATAAAGAAACGGCTTACGCTTACGATTTGGCCGGCGAGGATATTAAAGAGTACTATCGGGCAATTAACAACTCACCAAAATACCCGGCGCAATTTGAAATTGGATCATTAGAATCAAAGCAATTCCATAATGCCTTCTTTTTCCCTGAAGGGGCTATTTTTGTTTTCTCTCTGGAGCAACTATCGGAAGATGCGGTCAAGCTCTTTAAAAGGTTCGCAGGTGTTTTTGGATTGACTTACCGCCGCTTCCTCGATCTGCAAAAAGCTGAAGAGCAAGCACGGGAAGCACATATTGAAGCGGCGCTTGAGAGAGTAAGGGCCGCGGCAATGGCGATGCATGATAGTAATGACGTAGGTAATGCAACCGCCCTTGTGTTTAGTGAATTGTATAAGCTGGGGATAACCACCATCAGGTGCGGGGTAGTTATCATTGAGGAGTCAACACAATTGATGGAGGTTTGGTCTGCCACTTCACCCAAAGAGGGGAAAATAGATCAGGGCAGCGGGAAGCTGGATATGACAACCCACCCCTTGTGGCAAAACCTTTTCAATACCTGGAAACAAAAGAAGCCTGTTCTTACCTATGAGTTAGCAGGGCAGGATCTTTGGGATTATTATAAGGCAATTTCAAGCGCACCCGGCTACCATGCACCCGAACTTGATCCTGATTACGCCATTCCGGATGATATTAGTAAAGCCAGGCAGTATTGCAACTGTTTCATATTCGCCGAAGGTGGCCTGTTTGCTTTCACACTGGAGCCGTTTTCACCGAAAGAAAGCCAGATATTGGAAAAATTCACCGCGGTATTTTCCCTCACCTATCGCCGTTATCTCGACCTGAAGCAGGCTGAAGAACAGGCACGTGAAGCAACAATTGAAGCTTCGTTGGAGCGTGTACGTGGCAAAGCGATGGCGATGCGCAACACTAATGATCTTTCGGTTACCGCAAGCACGGTGTTTACCGAATTGCGAAACCTCGGTATTAACCCCATCCGCTCGGGTGTTGGCCTGGTAACTAAAGAAACCCGAAAAGCAAAAATATATTCGAGTACCTCTTCATCAACAGCTGCCGACCTTTCGCTGATGGGCGAGGTAACATTATCGGGTCATCCTGCATTCGAACAACAATATAGATCATGGCTGAAACAGGAGAATTATGCTGTTGCCTTAAAGGGAGCAGAGCTTGCCTCGTATAATAAAATTCTTTCGGCCGGTTTAAATGCTGACCTGGATATCACCGGCAAAGATCAAGCAGAGCAATACGGGCATTGGTTTATGTTTTCAGAAGGGTTTTTGTACGCATGGTCGGCCAAGAGCTATACCGAAGCTGAAATGAAGATCCTGGAACGCTTCAAAAATGTGATCGAGCTGACTTTCAGGCGATATATCGAACTGCAAAAATCAGAAATCAGCGCCAGGGATGCTGTAAGGGAGGCCTCACTCGATCGTGTGCGTGCCGAAATTGCGTCCATGCGTTCAACTGAGGATCTGGAGCGGATAACCCCTTTGATATGGAATGAACTGACCATACTGGGCATACCTTTTATCCGTTGCGGGGTATTTATCGTTGATGAACAGGCGCAGGTTTTCCATACCCATTTGTCAACGGCTGATGGTAAAGCATTGGCAACATTTAATCTGCCATTTGATTCCGAAGGTATCGGTCGTGACGTATTGCCTGCCTGGCGTAAAAAACAAGCCGCAGCTATCCATTGGAGCAGGGAAGAATTTGCAAATTATACCAAAAACCTGGTGGAGCAGGGAACGGTAAAATCGAAGGAGCGGTATGTAACGGAGCATCCCGATACCAGCCTTGATCTGCATTTCTTCCCTTTTTTGCAGGGGATGTTATACGTGGGGAATGTAGCGCCGCTGATGGATGATGAAAAGGACCTGGTGCAATCCTTGGCTGATGCATTTTCAACCGCATATGCCCGTTACGAGGATTTCAATAAACTGGAAGCTGCCAAAGAACAGGTTGAAAATACGCTGACTGACTTGAAGGCGGCCCAAACCAAACTGATCCAGTCCGAAAAAATGGCCTCGCTGGGTGAACTCACCGCAGGGATAGCCCACGAGATACAAAACCCGCTGAATTTCGTCAATAATTTCTCCGAGGTGAACCAAGAGATGATCGATGAATTGCAGGAGGAATTGAGAGCGGGTAATATCGAAGAAGCGTTGGCGCTCGCAGCGGATATTAAACAAAACGAGGAAAAGATAAATCACCATGGCAAACGTGCCGACGGTATTGTAAAGGGTATGCTGCAACATTCGCGCACCGGCGGCGGCGAAAAGCAACCTACCAATATGAACACCCTGGCTGATGAATTCCTGAGGTTATCCTACCACGGGCTACGGGCAAAGGATAAATTATTCAATTCGGAGATGGTCACCCATTTTGACCCTGATCTGCCAAAAACAAACGTGATCGCACAGGATATGGGCCGGGTACTGCTCAACCTGTTCAATAACGCTTTTTATGCGGTGAATCAGAAGCATAAAACGACAGGCGATGAATACAAGCCCGAAGTATCTGTGACCACGTTTAGGGAGGATGGACAGGTAATAATCAAAGTAAAAGATAACGGTGCAGGTATTCCCGATGCGATAAAGGAAAAGATCATGCAGCCATTTTTTACAACCAAACCAACCGGCGAAGGCACGGGCTTAGGTTTATCATTAACTTATGATATGGTAGTGAAGGGGCATGGGGGAAGTATACAGGTGAACAGTGTTGAGGGCGAGGGATCGGAGTTTATTATTCAATTACCAATTACTTAATCAACATAGCATGAAAAACATTTTTAAAATATTATTACTGCTATTAATACCTGTATTAGCCAATGCTCAACTGCACTTGCCCGACAGTACCGTCCGTGCATTAAAAAATGCCTCGAACGACTCTTTGCGTTACCGGGCAAACTTGCAGGCTTATTTTTATTTTGAAGAAATAAACCGTGACAGTGCACTTTCATACAATGCGAAGGCCTTATTACTGGCGCGAAAAAATAATAAAACGCTTTTAGTAGCCCGTGACCTTGCCAGCAAAGCTTATCAATTAACAACAACAGGAAGATATGCTGAAGCGCTTAATAACCTGCTACAGGCATTTACAATTGCTGAAGACCCTAAAAATGCGAGTAGCAGCTGGTTTATAAACCGGCAATCAACACCAGAAAAAGGCAGGCTCTTGATACTGGCATTAGTACATCATATGTTTGGGGTGCTGATGGATCGTACACAAAATACCGAACAGATGATCCTTCATTTTAAAGAAGCCAAAAGAATTGCTCAGGAAATAAACAATGCCCAACGCATTATGCTTGCTGATATGAACCTGGGAAACGCGTACATCACCCTCAACAAAATAGATTCGGCATTAATTTTTGAAACCGGGGCAAGGGATATTGCAGTAAAAGTAGGGCAAAAGAAATTCTTAGGCTACATCTTAGGTGTTCTGGGGGACATTGCCCTAAAAAAAGGGGATAAATCCAAAGCAAAACAGTTTTATTATGAAGGCGTCCATTCAGCTATTGAACAAAATAACATATCCAGCTTAACCAGGAATTATTTAAAGCTGACCAGCTTTTACCTGGCCGAAAAAGAAAAAGATTCGAGCCTTTATTTTGCCACAAAAATGCTGGAAACTTTTAAAACGATCGGCCCAAATACAAGCCTGCAGCTCAATATAGGGATAGCTTATGAGAACCTCTATCTTAGTTATAAATTAAGAAACCAACAGGACAGTGCCTTTAAATATGCCGGCGTTGCCCTTATCGCTAAAGATAGTATATTTAAAAACAGGCTCTCAAGTCTAGCTCAGTTTCAAAGCACTTCATTCGGCGAGCAGCTTCGTTTGCAGGTACTGGAAAAAGAGAAAATACAGATCCAAACTAAGATCAGAACCTACGTATTGCTTGCAGGGTTAAGTGTTTTTCTCATCATTGCCTTAATACTTTACCGCAACAACCGGCAAAAACATGAAGCCAATAAAGTATTGGAAAGCACGCTAACCGATCTTAAATCAACCCAAACCCAACTCATCCAATCCGAAAAAATGGCCTCGTTGGGTGAGTTGACGGCAGGTATTGCCCATGAGATACAGAACCCGTTAAATTTCGTCAATAATTTTTCGGAAGTCAGCGCCGAATTAACACAGGAATTAAAGGAAGAATTAAGAAGCGGCAATACTGAAGATGCTATTGCGATAGCCGATGACCTGGAACAAAACCTAGGTAAAATTAGCCATCATGGCAAACGTGCCGATGCTATTGTAAAAGGCATGCTGCAACACAGCCAATCAGGGAGCGGCACAAAAGAACAAACTAATATCAACGCGCTGGCTGATGAGTTTATGCGGTTGGCATACCACGGGTTACGGGCGAAGGATAAATTATTCAATTCGGAAATGATTACCCACCTTGACCCAGATCTGCCTCAAATAAATGTGATACCGCAGGATATGGGCCGCGTACTGCTCAACCTGTTCAATAACGCTTTTTATGCGGTAAACCAAAAGCAGAAAACGGCGGGTGCGGATTATAAACCGGAAATATCGGTAGCTACTTCAACAGAAAATGGACAGGTAGTGATCAAAGTAAAGGATAATGGCAATGGAATTCCGGATGCTATTAAAGAAAAGATCATGCAGCCATTTTTTACCACCAAGCCCACGGGTGAGGGTACCGGCCTGGGCTTGTCATTAACCTATGATATGGTGGTGAAGGGGCATGGGGGGAGTATCCAGGTTAACAGTGAGGAAGACAAAGGTTCTGAATTTATTATTAAATTACCACTCCTAAACTCATAGATCACAATGAAAAAAGTATTGTTGTTTTTGACATTCATTACCTGTTCTATCTTGTCATACGGGCAGGAATTAAGGATCAAGCAAATTGAGAAAGATATTAAAGAGCATACCCAGCAAGATACACTTAGGGTAAACCGACTGAATGAATTGCCCGTTTTAATAACCTTACCCATTGGCAAGCTGGATACTATGGCATCCGAGGCCCTTGCCATTTCGCGTAAACTTCATTACAGCGAGGGGGAAGTTGAGGCTTTGATCCAGGTTGAGAGGGTAGCTTACCGGAAAAATAATTTACCCCGGGCACTCGCATTGGCGCAGCAGACCATTACCATGGCAGAAAAAATTAAGGATAAAACTCACCTGTCAGATGCCTATGCTGCAATTGCCGCGATAGAGAATTATATAGGGGAAAGCAAACAGGCATTGGCATACCAGGTAAAAGCGGAGGCTGCTGCACAAACCACGCAAAATAAAAGCCTGATCGCCCTGCGCCAGCTTGGTATCTCGACTATATACTCGGCCTCGGTCGGGGACTATTCCAAAGCGATGGAATGGGCGCTAAAAGGTGAAAAAAATGCGGAAGACGTAAATAATCTCACATTGTTGGCACAGGCATGGTCAAGCATTGCCACAGTTTATACCAATATTGGTGACAAGGCAAATGCGCTCACTTATTATAAAAAAGCATTAGATGCCAACAAAAAGCTCGGAGACCCAAAATTAGAATTCAACCTGCTTAACCGCATAGGAGAAATGCACCGTTTGGGCGGCAACTATCCCGAAGCCATAAAAGCATACCAGGAAGCACTCTCAAAACCACAGACAGCGTTTAACACCGAACTGACAGAAAGCAACATTGCCGATGTTTATGTGAGGACCGGCAACCTGCCTATGGCATTTAAATATGGTTTTGAATCACTGAAGGGCGCACAACAAATTGACGATACCCAAGGTGAGGAATGGATATACGGCATACTGGCACGCGCCTATTTAAAATTGAATAAACCAGATAGTGCAATTTATTATTCCAGCATGGGGTACTCAAAAGCCAATCATACCAGTACCATAGAATTTAAACGCGATAACGCCGAAGCCCTGGCCAATGCTTATGCTGTGAAAAAGGATTTCGCTAATGCTTATAAATACCATGTTCTATATATCAGCTATCGCGACAGCATGTCAAGCGCGCAGGTTACCAATCAAACCAGTTTGCTGCAGTATAATTATGATATGGCCAAAAAGCAGGTACAGATCGCAACGCTTAACCAGGAGACGAAGCTGCAAAACTCCCTTTTAATAGGCACATTAGTGGTTTTGGGCCTGATCGGCATTACCGTGGTTATCCTTATCAGGAACAACCGGCAGAAGCAGAAAGCCAACAACCTGTTAAGCAAACAAAAGCAGATGATAGAAGAGGAGCGTGATAAAACCAACAAAGCGCTGGCAGGTCTGCAGCTCACCCAAAAGCAGCTCATTCAATCCGAAAAAATGGCCTCCCTGGGTGAACTTACTGCGGGTATAGCGCACGAGATACAAAACCCGCTCAACTTCGTCAATAATTTTTCGGAAGTAAATAGAGATCTGCTTATTGAAATGAGAGAGGAGATCGATAAAGGAAATCTTGATGAGGTAAGGGCTATTGCAAATGATATCATTGAGAATGAACAAAAGATCAACCATCACGGTAAGCGCGCCGATTTTATAGTAAAAGGCATGCTGCAACACTCGCGAACGAACTCCGGGGAAAAACAGCCAACCGATATCAATATCCTTGCCGATGAATTTTTCAAACTTGCTTTCCACGGGCTTAGGGCAAAAGACAAATTGTTCAATGCCGAAATGGTTACCAATTTTGATAAAGGCCTGCCAAAAATAAATGTTGTGCCGCAGGATATGGGCCGTGTGCTGCTCAACCTGTTCAACAACGCTTTTTATGCAGTAAATCAAAAGGTTAAAACAGCGGGGCCAGGTTACAAACCGGAAGTAACGATTATAACAGCCACAGAAAATGGAAATATTATTATCAAAGTAAAAGATAACGGCAACGGTATTCCAGATGCTATAAAAGAGAAGATAATGCAGCCATTCTTCACCACCAAACCTACAGGTGAAGGAACCGGTCTGGGGCTATCTTTAACCTATGATATGGTAGTAAAAGGGCACGGCGGTAGTATTAATGTTGACACCAAAGAAGGGGAATACACCGAATTTACGGTAACATTACCGCTTTCTTAGGTTTAATAATTACATTTAGATTTCAAATTGAACTCATACTAAAAAATGGATTTTTTCTACTTCCTGGCGGCGTTTTTACTGGTAAGGCGTATAAAAAAAACGCTGAAGTTTTCTGTTTTATATCCCAAATGGCAAAGCCTGATCACCGTAGCTACCTGGAGCGTGATCGTTGGCTACGCATTATGTTTCAGCCTTGAGGATTATGCAAGAGATGCTATTGGTGGCGCCCTATTGCTGGGCTTGATATATTATATATACATACAGGCCGACTTTCAGTCCCTAAAAAATTACCTGGTAGCCAATATTCCCCTGGCAGCAATGGGATTTATCAACGCGATCGGGATACTGGCAGTGCCCGATTTTTATGATAAGTATTTACAGTTTTTTGGCTGGGCCACTGTAATCGCCTTCGCCTGGATATTTGGCAAATGGGCAACTTCCCGGAAACAGGAGGAAGAACTGCGCATCAGTACCGAGCGCCGAGCCGAGCTGGAGTCCTTAGTACAGGAACGCACCGTTGAGCTGAGCAAACAAAAAGAAGAACTGCAGGAGACGGTTAAAGAACTGAAATTGACGCAAACCCAACTGATCCAATCTGAAAAAATGGCCTCGCTGGGTGAACTGACGGCAGGTATTGCCCACGAGATACAGAACCCGCTAAATTTCGTCAATAACTTCTCTGAAGTAAGCATGGAACTGCTGGATGAAATGGAGGAGGAGCTAAACAAAGGAGACAAAGACGAGGCGATTGCAATTGCTGCCGATATTAAACAGAACCTTGAAAAAATACGCCACCACGGCCAGCGGGCCGATGGCATTGTAAAGGGGATGCTGCAACATTCCAGGGCCAGCAGCGGGCAAAAGGAACCAACCGATATCAGCGCATTGGCTGATGAATATTTTAGACTGGCTTACCACGGTTTGCGTGCGAAGGACAAATCTTTTAACGCGGAACTGGTGACACATTTTGATGATAAGCTGCCAAAAGTAAGCATGGTGCCGCAGGATATCGGTCGTGTAATGCTCAACCTGTTTACCAATGCATTTTATGCCGTGCAGCAAAAACAAAAAACAGCCGGACCGGAGTATAAGCCAACTGTGGAGGTAACTACCAGTGCCGAAAAGAAATCAATTACGGTTAAAGTTAAGGATAATGGCATTGGCGTACCCGATGCTATTAAAGAGAAAATTATGCAGCCGTTTTTTACCACCAAGCCAACCGGCGAGGGCACTGGGCTGGGGCTATCCCTTGCTTATGATATGGTGGTAAAGGGGCATGGGGGTGTTTTAGATGTGACCAGCAAGGATGGGGAAGGTTCGGAATTTATTATTAAATTACCCATTATTTAATCGCATTAATGAAGAAGATATTCATTGTCCTTTTATTGCTTTTTACAGCAGGGTCCTCTATCGCTCAGCGCAAAAAAATTGACACCCTGCGGGTTGCCTTAAGCAAAGCTGCTGACGATACCTCCCGGTTGAATATATTAAAACAATTAAGCACGGTTTATTTTATATCCAATCCCGATTCCAGTATCATATTTTCGCAGCAGGGCTATGACCTGGCCGTAAAATATAACCGGGTATTTGATGAGGCCAGGATGCTTAACAATTTGGGAAATGCTTATGGCACAATAGGCGATTATGTTAAAAGCATCCAGTTTTATTTAAAAGGATTGAGGGCTAACGAAAGCATCAACAACGTAACGGGGATTGTAACCAACTATAACAATATTGGCGCTACTTATGTTGAGGCTACAGATTATGCAAAGGCTCTTTCTTATCTTCAACTGGCAT
>Ga0206812_1072_pt1 | contig 23170 bp, 27 predicted proteins | sample Alteio_BWOrgCont_54_FD_152912 | JGI IMG/M metagenome (GOLD analysis project Ga0206812, IMG submission 152912) | Enriched cells from forest soil in Barre Woods Harvard Forest LTER site, Petersham, Massachusetts, United States -... | ecosystem: Environmental > Terrestrial > Soil > Temperate forest >... | reverse complement strand
CCGGTGAGCGTAAAGAATATTTTTATGCCGAAAAGGATACCTGGTTGATAGCGCGGCAGGTGGCACAGGAACGTAAGAAGAGAGAACTTGACCCGGTGATCAAGGTGCTGAATGAGTTGGCCGCTATAAAAGGAGATGAAAAAGACGCTGAATACAAGACATTCAAGACATCTGTGAATGATATCAACAAACTGGCAAAAAACGTGAATAAAACTTTAGAGACCATGCTTAAGGCTGAAGAGAACTGGTTTTGGGGCTCTATTTTTAAAATATTTAAGTAAGCCTTTTTTTATAAATTTATCTTTCATTTTTTACTGAAAATACAATAATAAAAATCACTATGTATTATTTCAAAAAAACAATCAGGTATATCTTAGGCATAGGCGGGGTCTTAGGCATTCTTGGGGCCTGTATTGAAACATTCCAATGGCATATATTGGGATTTATCGCATACCCTAACGCAATATATTTTATAATTCTTTACTTCCCCGCCATGATACTATTACCATTAGTTTCTGTTTGCAATTACTTTATTACCAAGAAATTTTGGTCAGAATTTAAAACAGAATATTATTTCTGGTTTGCCCAATTGGGCCTCGGTATATCATTTAACCTGATCGATCTTATAGCTGAGCACTTAAAACGATAGTACCATGAAAACCCTCAAAGACCACATCATCCTCTACAACGCTGAATGCCCAATGTGCAATATTCAATAAATTAAATATTGGAATTATGTTTTACTTCAGAATAACTTTAAGATACATTTTAGGAACAATTGCCTCTTTATATATAATTACTCTGCTATTTCATGTGTTCAAAAATGGCATCGAAATAGGTTCAGGGCACATACTGGCTTATGCAATTGTATTGGTGCAAATACCAGCTGCGATTCTTCTGATTATCATTTCAGTTTATTCCTATTTAACCAAGAAGGTTTTTTGGTCATTGTTCAAAATAGAATATTGCTTTTTATTTGCGACACTGGTACCATTTATAATAAGCTGGTTTGTTTACATCGTATTCCCTTATTTCCAATCAATATTTAAATAGCAAAATCATGAGAACCTTTAATAAATGTAATTAATAACTAAAACGACAACATCATGAACTACTTAATTTTAACCTACATCATTTATTTAGCTGTAAGCATAGCCTTAACCATTTGGGTAGCTAAAGTTTTATTTAAAAACGGCCGCATTTTTTTGGTCGACATTTTTCATGGCAACACACTGCTCGCCGATTCAGTGAACAAGCTTTTGGTAGTGGGATTTTATCTCATCAATATTGGCTATATGAGCCTGGCATTAAAGGAAAGCGGGAGCATCCCCAGTACGCAGGTTGTGGTCGAGGTGCTGAGTTTTAAAATTGGCTGGATCATCCTTATCCTGGGTGGCATGCACTTTCTGAATCTGACCACCTTCTTTAAGTTGAGAAACCGCGCTCAAAAACAAATGAAAGAAACACAAACACCCAATGACTGAGATAATGAAAACCTATAATAAGATAGTACTGGCCGGTGGTAATGGTTACCTGGGTACAGTATTGGCCGAACATTATAAAACCATTGCAGATGAGGTGATCATTCTTAGCCGGAGTTTTAAACCTGCACAGGATAATATCAAAACTTTGGTTTGGGACGGAAAGCATGAGGGCGAATGGGTAAATGAATTGGAAAATACCGACCTGCTGTTTAACCTCTGCGGTAAAAGTGTGAACTGCCGCTACACCGAAAGGAACAAAAAAGAAATTATTGCTTCACGAGTTGAACCTACCATCCTGCTGAATAATGTGATTCTGAAATTAAAGCACCCGCCCAAATTATGGATAAATAGCAGTTCCGCAACAAGGTATCGTTATGCAGAGGACCGTCCGCAGGATGAGTTAAATGGTGAGGCAGGTTATGGTTTTTCTGTAGAGGTCTGCAAGGCCTGGGAAAATGCTTTTTTTGAAGTAACTACTCCACATACACGTAAGGTCGCTTTGCGGATGGGTATCGTGTTCGGCAAACATGATGGTGTTTTTCCAAGGCTCCTCAACCTGGTTAAGTTTGGTTTGGGCGGGCAACAGGGAAACGGGCAACAATATGTAAGCTGGATACATGAAGATGACATAGCACAGATCACCGAATGGCTGCTGACACATCCTGGGTTATATGGCGTCATTAACGCCACCGCACCAAACCCTGTTAAAAACGCTGAAGAAATGCGGCTTATCCGCAGTATTTATGGAAAGCCATTTGGCTTGCCTGCGCCAAAATGGCTTCTTGCTATTGGCGCTTTACTAATAGGTACAGAAACAGAATTGATCTTAAAAAGCAGGTGGGTAATACCTGCGAGATTATTGGAGGCCGGGTATGTATTTAAAATGCCCAAAATTGAAGAAGCCATAAAGGCTTGTATATATTAATAATCTATATCAGCATAAAAAACTGTCCTATATAGTTTAAAACCATATCTGATTAGTCGTTTCAGCATTATTATGTAAAAAACTTGTCCCAATAAAGCACCCAATTGCTTTTCACACATTAGTGATTATATTTGCGTTCGCAAAAAGCATCATTTAAGATAATAATGAGAGAAATACAATTCAGAGAAGCGCTTCGGGAAGCAATGAACGAAGAAATGCGCAAGGACGATAAAATATACCTGATGGGTGAAGAGGTGGCTGAATATAACGGTGCCTATAAAGTAAGCCAGGGTATGCTGGATGAGTTTGGGGCCAAACGGGTGATAGATACCCCGATCTCTGAATTGGGTTTTGCCGGTATCGGCATTGGCTCGGCTATGAATGGCCTGCGCCCGATCATCGAGTTCATGACCTTTAACTTCTCGTTGGTAGCTATCGATCAGATCATCAACGGTGCTGCCAAGATTATGTCGATGAGCGGCGGTCAGTTTTCAGTTCCGATCGTTTTCCGCGGTCCAACTGGCAATGCGGGGATGCTTAGTTCACAACACAGTCAGTGCTTTGAGAACTGGTATGCTAACTGTCCGGGTTTAAAAGTGGTGGTGCCATCAAACCCCGCTGACGCAAAAGGCTTATTAAAATCGGCTATTATCGATCCTGATCCGGTGATCTTTATGGAATCGGAACTGATGTATGGCGATAAAGGTGAGGTGCCTGAAGAAACCTACTATATACCGCTTGGTAAAGCAAACGTGACCAAACAAGGTACCGATGTAACTTTGGTTGGTTTCGGCAAGATCATGAAAGTGGTAAACGCCGCCGCTGCCGAACTTGAAAAAGAAGGCATCCATGCCGAGGTGATCGACCTGCGCACCGTGCGCCCGATCGATTATGAAACCGTTATCAACTCCGTTAAAAAAACAAACCGTTTGGTGATTGTTGAAGAAAGCTGGCCGTTAGGCTCTATAGCCACTGAAGTTGCCTTTAAAGTACAAAAGGATGCATTTGATTATTTGGATGCACCTATCCTGCGCATTATGGGTGGCGATGTGCCGTTACCTTATGCACCAACCCTGATACAGGAATACCTGCCAAATCCCGAAAGAGTGATCAAGGCAGTTAAGGAAGTAATGTACGTGAGTAAATAAGCTCAGTGAAATATTAAAAGAAAGGCCCCGGTTACCGGGGCCTTTCTTGTTTTACAGCAAGGTTATGGATGATCAAGGCTATATACTTTTTTCGAGGTTGATATAATAAAATCAATAGACATTCTTCCTGCGCCTTCCAGTAAAAGAAAAAGGCAGGTAAGAATCTGGGCATAGTCAGCCCTGGTTTCATGCTCCACAGCCCATATTCCCACTTTTGGTGCTGCCGCAGGCATAGGTAAAGGCAAATTACCCAGGTATAAACCGATCTTGGTTGATAAAACAGCGACGATCATCTGTACGATAAAATAGAGGGCCACAAATCTTGTAAACAACCCGAATATGAGCAGTAATCCCCCGATTATTTCACCTGTAGCTACTAAATGGGCTGTAGTTTCGGGAAAAGGGAAACCTAATTTGGTAAACCGGCCTACTCCCTGGTTGGTATAAACAAATTTTAGTATTCCTTCAAAGAAGAAAACGGTACCCGCCATTAATCGGATAATAATAATTGACGATTGGCCTGTAACCGGTGGGTATTTAAACCACTCCCATATCTTTTTCATTATTTTTTAGTTTTAATTTATATAAATTGATAATGATGCAAATGTGCCTGTTGGCTGGCGTCCTGTAAAAGATTTTACATCAAGCACCATAAATACTTGACTAAGCAGGTTTTATCAAGAGTTTAGCTTGGTTGATGTAATAAAATGGGAAAGCACAAAGCACATTAATATCTTTGAGTATGTTAATATCCGGAACGAAGAATAATCTGATTTACCATGCGCTGTTTTGGCTTGGGATATACCTGCTCTGGGTTTTTGTTTTCCGCAACTATTCCTTTTCGTTAACCAAAACTATCAGTGTAGAGTTTTGCTACTTATTGTTCATTACTGCTGATTATTATATTGCCACTTATTTTATCATCCCCAAATTTTTAAAGGCAAAAAAGTACACCTGGTTCATTTTATTAATGATCCTTTTGATTGCTTTTTCAGCACTCCTCCGGGCGGCTGTTTCCCGGGAAATGAACCTTCATGTTTTTACAAATAGCCCCAAAATCAGTTTCGGCGCGCTATATATTAACTCCGTGGTGAATATTTTTATTTGGGTCGAGCTTATTGTCATCGGCAAAATGATCTTTGACCGAATATACGACCAGCAACAACTGGCAATTTTAGAAAAGGAAAAGGCAAAGCATGAGTTGGATTTTTTAAAAGCGCAGATCAACCCCCACGCGCTTTTTAATTCGCTTAATTCTATTTACGGGCATATAGATAAAAACAATCAAACAGCCAGGAATATTCTGCTGCAATTTTCGGGCTTGTTACGCTATCAGCTGTATGACTGTATGGTAGATAAGATCAGCCTGGAAAAAGAGATCGAATACATCGGGAACTATATCGCTTTCCAACAGCTTCGGAAGGACGAAAACCTGGTTGTGGATATGGAAACCGATATAGCGAAAGGAGAGTATAACATCGCGCCTTTACTGCTGGTTACGCTAATTGAGAATGCCTTTAAATTTGTAAGTAACCTGCCGGATAAATCTAATAGAATCGCTATTAAATTAACGGTTAAGGATAAGCTATTTACTTTCAATATTTGTAATACAACCGACCCTTCACAGCCGGTAATTATCTCTAATACGGGTGGAATTGGCCTGGTTAACCTAAAAAGAAGGCTTGAACTTTTATATCCGGGTAAATATGATATCTCATTTGATCAGCAGGACTGCCATTACGAAGCAACTCTTAAAATTGAAATGGAATGAAACTAAAGTGTATTATAGTAGATGACGAGCCCATCGCGAGGAAGGTTATTGAAGAATTTATTGAAGATATTGATTTTATGGAAGTAGTTGGCCAGGCAGAAAATCCTGCAAAGGCTATAAAGCTGCTTAATGACAATATCGTCGATGTTATCTTCCTCGATATTAATATGCCAACCATCAGCGGCATCGATTTTTTAAAGAGTTCAAAAAATACAGCAAGTATTATTATGACAACAGCCTATGCCGAACACGCGGTAGAAGCTTTTTCATTGGATGTGCTGGACTACCTGGTGAAGCCCATACCTTTTGACCGGTTTTTAAAAGCCTGCAATAAAGCAAAAGAGGTTTCTGAAACCAAACAGCGCTTATCAGCTACCCAGCAGCCAATAAATGATCACTTTTTTATCAAGTGCGATAACCAGATCGAAAAAGTGTATTATGCCGATCTGTTGTATGCCGAGTCGATGATGAACTATGTATTGCTGCACACCCCCACCCGCAAAATGATAGTTTATATAACCCTTAAAGGTTTGGAGGAGCAGCTACCAGAAAATCAGTTTATAAAGGTTCATAAATCTTTCATTGTAAACCGCAGCAAGATAAAAAGCATTGAAGGCAATATGATCAATATAGGGAACGAGAAGATCACCATCAGTCAAAACCTGCGCGAAAAAGTGCTGAACGAAATTTTGAAAGATAAAATGATCAGGAGGTGAGCGTTGATTAGGTTGGATTAAGTTGACTAAGTTAGATTGTGTTGGTCAAGTTGCAATGATTTAATCCTTCAATCGTAAAAATCAAAGTTCAGACAACAACCCCCAATCAACCACTTAACTTAGTCAACTTAATCCAACCTAATCAACCAACCCCTCACTTGCCATCAGGAAATGCGACACCATTATGACAGGTGTTACATGTGGCTGTCAACTCCGGGCTGCCGATCATAGGATGTTTGATTTTAAAATATTTTTTGTTGATCCCTATGGTCATCCGCATCATGGATCGGGCAATCTCTTTTTCAGGTTTTTCGTCACTGGCAAAATCCAGTTTACCAGTATTTTTATCTGACGCATGGCAAAAATTACATGATACGCCCAGGGCATCCTCAAAATCATCAACCATTATTTTTTGCAGGTCTTTAGAGCTAATGTTTTTGGGCAGCACCTTCAGGTTAACGAAACTCTCCTCGTTTGGTTTTAGATCAATTGTTGCGGCAGCGCCGGTGATCACAATAACAGCAAGCGCCACTATCACTAACAGTTTTTGGTTCATCTTCATGATTTAAACTTTTTTGGCAAGTATGTTTAATACTACTTCAAGGTTATCAGAAATAGTGCTTGTTCCACCAACATCAAAATCTTTTCTGTTTATTTTAAATGTGCCTTTAAACAGGTAGCCATCATTTGAGGGTATTGCAGTAAACGGGAATGAAATTTCTTTTGCCTGCTTCTTAATAGTAAGCATACCATGGATCATATACGCACCATTATTACCCGTAACCTTAGTGGATACAAAATGAATGTTTGGATAATTCTTTACATCAAAATAGTTGTTATCTCTTAAATGACTATCCCGTAAACTATTATCGGTATTAACGGTATTTGCATCGATACTAACGTCAAAATTACTCTCGACCGGTTTTTGAGGGTCAAATTTTATAGTCCCGTGTAATCCTGTAAAGGTGCCTGTTACATCAAAACCGAAGTTTTTTATGGTAAACTGTAAGGAAGAACCCTGGTCAACTGGTTTATATTGAGCAAATGCAAAATTCCCTGCTATAGTGATCAGTATAAATAATACGATTGTTTTCATCTTGGATTGACGGAATTATTGTGCACTTGCTTCTATTAAAGGTGAATCGGTAATAGCCAACGTATGGTTATGTTCAAGGTAGTTAACACTTGTCAGCCCCAGTACACTGCGCAGTTTTTCGGCGGGTACTTTCATTGGGCCCGGAGAAGGAGCAGATCCTGGTGAAGGTTGCGGAAACGCGGTTGACATTGCTGTATGAAAGGTGATATTACCCTCTATTTTTTGTATGGTTTGATGAATATGGCCATTTAAAACTGATACCGATCCAAAACGTCTCAACAATGTTAATGCCTGTTCGCTGTCTTTAGTGCCCCAACCCCATTGCGGATAAACAGCCCATAGTGGGATATGTGCAAATACAACTATAGGGGTGCTGTTTGAATACTTTCTCAAATCATCCTCCAGCCATTTAAGCTGTTCAGCACCCAATACGCCAAGGCCACCGTCCACCTGTACCAAAGCATTCACCAGGCCAATAAAATGCACCCCATTCTTGTCAAAGCTATACCACCCGTCACCCTTTGTTCCTTTTCCATATCGCTCAAGATAAAGTTTACCATTATCAGTTAGATCATGCTCGCCCGGTACATAAAATACATTCCCTGTTTTTGCACTTTTTAAAGTCTGCTCCAGCGTATCAAATTCATCCGCCTGTGCTAAGTGTGAAAGGTCGCCTGTATGCAGCATAAATGAAGGTGCGGTTGGCATCGCATTTATTTTTGCTATGGCCGCCTGTAGTGTTCCAACAACATCGGGGTTTGCCGCTTTGTTGAAACCAATGTGACTGTCGCTTATCTGCACAAAACTGAAATCAGATTTGGGGACTATCAATCCTTTTTTGATACCACCGGTATTTTTGTCTATCATCTGGCTCATGCCGTATGATTTCAAAATGCCGCCTGACATCATCCAAAGTACACCGGTTCCGGCCCATGCCATACATTCAAGAAAGCCGCGCCTGTCAATACCATCATGACTATCATTATTATGAATAAGGCCGTCGTTTTTTTCGTTTTCCATGATTTTTCCTTTTTTAATTAATGTGTAACTGAATTACTTCACTAAGGAATAAGGAATGTGCCCGGCCTGGAAATATTTTACATTAAGTAGGAAAAATACTTGATGAATAACCCCGAAAACAAAAAAAATAAAAATGGCGGACGATCAATAAAAGCCATCCGGAATTTAGACATACAAAAAATGCCCCGGTTTTACCGGGGCATTTGGCATTAAGAATATTTTCAAATTAATGGGCTTCTGCCGCACTCCATCCATCGCTCCAGCCGCTGCTATTCCCGCCTTTATTGTCTTTTATCAGTTTATCATATTTAACTGCCTGGGCAGGGGTTAATACGTCTTTGATCTTTTTGATCGTAGCTGCACGCAGCGGGCGTACAGCCACTAACATTTTATTGGTGTTGCCATGTTCACTGGCTTTAATTTTCTCAAATTTCTGTGAAGATTCCTTGTAAATAGCAGCTATTTTGGTGGTCTGAATATCAGTAAGCTTCAATTCTTTTTGTAACCCTTTGGCTTTTTCCACAGGATCAGTAATACCTGTGCTTTTTTGAGCGAAGCCTGCTGATGTTATCCCCACCAGCAAACAGCATATTAACAAGATTTTTTTCATCATTTAAAATTTTGGTTGATTAAATATTTAGCTAAATGTAACTTATATTTTACAGAAACAAAAAATGCCCTGATAAAATCAAGGCATTTTTGTTTGATAATATTTTGTAGAATTACCTTCTTCTGCCGAAAATACGCAGCAGCATCAGGAACAGGTTGATAAAATCAAGGTAAAGGGTTAAACCACCCATCAGCGCCATTTTCTTGGCCGAAGCGTCGCCATATTCTAAACCAGCGCCTATTCTTTTTAATTTTTGAACATCATAAGCAGTAAGGCCCACAAATACAGCTACCCCTACATAGCTAATAAGCATATTTAATCCTGAACTGTGCAGAAAGATATTCACCACGCTGGCAATGATTATTCCAAAAAGCCCCATGATCATAAGTGAGCCGAATTTAGTCAAATCTGTTTTCGTAGTATATCCCGCAACCGCCATTATACCGAATACTAATGAAGAAGTTAAGAACACTCCGAGTACCGATGAAGAGGTATAGACCAATAAAATAAAACTTAAGCTAATACCTGTCGCCGCAGAATAAGCGATGAATAAAAGCGTAAGCCCAAGATAGGAAATACGATTAAGTCCAAACCTGATCAATAATACAAATGCCAGGGGAGACAGCATCGCAACGTAAAATAAAAAAGTTGGCTGGCCTGTAGCAGCGTCAAAAAGTGATCTTAATAATGATGGGTTGGTTGCAAACTCATAAGCACATAATGATGATATACCTAAGGCCACAAACATCCATGCAAATACATTGGCAATAAATTTACGCGATTGGTCCGCGTCTTCTATCTGAATTACATTATCATAAGTGTAATTCGGGTTCTGATTTTCCATTTTTTTAAATTAATTAATTATACGAATTTACGAATAAAAGAGACAAGAGTCAAGATGCAAGAATCAAGATGGTTTTATGATGGCAATATCTTTCTTGCTTCTTGTCTCTTTGTTCTTGCTTCTAATTAAGTCTTTTAACCATTTGTTCCTCTACCTTTTTAAATACCTGTATAGGTTTCAGGTTGCGCCATGCGATATCGTCCAGCTCGCCGCCAAAGTTGATGTAGTAGTCGATATTGTTCCGCTTAAACTCATCGATCACGTGCTCCCTGAAGTTGATCCCGGCTATCCAGCCGTCTTCCACATCCTGGAACCACTCCTCATAGTAACAATCGTCGGACGAGTGAAAGTTCAATACATTCTCGCCTATCAGTACAAATTTATTAATCCCGTTATCTACCATCAGTTCAATGATCTCGCGCTTCATCAGCATGATATCGTTGTTGATGGCATCATTCCATTCGCCAATAAATTCTATGATGGCGTAGCCCCGTTCGTAATCGGCAAACAGTACTTTTAAATATAAAGTGCTTGAACCAAACGAGTCCCACTGCGGGTGCAGTAAGTAGTTATATATCTGCTTATCAAACTCAAACTCATTGTATTCCGTTGCATAAAAAGGGGAATACTCATCCTCAGATGCAACGTAATCATCTCTCCATTTATAATATGGCTCTATCTCGTGCATATATTACCAAATTCCCCTCCCAGGGACTTTATTAGTCTAATCAATCATTTACACATTCGCACATCCGCTACTGGAATTGCATAAAGTACTCAACAGCCCTTCTCACACTTCCATATTTTATCAGGAGCTCTGCAGCACTGTTTTCGTCAAGACCGGTATAGTTCATCACCATTCTGGTGCCCCTGTCAACCAATTTATTGTTGGTTAGCTGCATATCCACCATTTTATTGCCTTTTATCCTGCCCAGCTGTATCATTACGGTGGTTGTCAGCATATTCAATACCAGCTTTTGCGCCGTTCCCGCTTTCATGCGGGTAGAGCCGGTTACAAATTCGGGCCCTGTAACTACTTCAACCGGGTATTTTGCTTCGGCTGCTACAGGGCTGCCACTATTACAAACAATACAACCGGTAATTATATTGTTCTGGTTGGCTTTTTGCAAGCCCCCAATTACATAAGGGGTTGTACCCGATGCGGCAATGCCAACTAATACATCTTTTTCGTTGATGCGGTAAGCTGACAGATCCTTCCAGGCTTGTTCGGTATCGTCCTCGGCAAATTCAACCGCTTTACGAATAGCGCCATCGCCCCCAGCAATAAGCCCTACAACACGATCAAACGGAACCCCGAATGTAGGTGGGCATTCCGAAGCATCCACTACACCCAAACGACCGCTGGTACCCGCACCGATATAAAAAAGGCGACCATTGTTCCTCATTTTCTCCGTAACTATAGTAACCAGCTTCTCTATTTGTGGCAAGGCCAGCTTAACAGCACCGGCAACGGTTTGGTCTTCCTTATTGATATTTTCAAGAATTTCCAACACCGGCATCTGCTCCAGGTTATTATAATAAGAGTCTTTCTCAGTAACCTTTTCCATTTTAGTGCAATTCTTTGTACAAAAATCGTTAAAAATCGTCAAATCCAAGAGAAGTAGGTACATAAATTATTTGCAGTGCCGTTCATTGTTTAACTTTGTACGAACAACATGAAAAGAACCGCTTCCATAATATTCAGGTCACTCATCCTGATCTTGCTGGGCATAGCCATCGGCTTATTGCTGGGCGATAACGTGCAGCGCGGATTTTCATTAAACACCAGCAATAAAATATCAAAAGTTTTACGCCTGGTGCGCCAAAACTATGTTGACTCTGTCAATGTAGATAGCATTGAAGGTGTTACGGTAAATAACCTTTTACAAAACCTCGACCCACATTCATTGTATTTGCCGCCGCAGCAGGCCCTGTCTATTAATGAACGTTTGGATGGTGGATTTAACGGTATTGGCATTGAATACCAGGTACTGCGTGACACGCTGATCATTACGCAGGTTTATGATGGCGGCCCGGCGGGGAAAGCCGGTATTATGACTGGCGACAGGGTAATAGACGTGAACGGTAAAAAATTCTCGGGCACACACATTAACCAGGCAGCAGTAAACAAAATTTTTAAGGGAAATGAGAATACAGAGATAGCGCTTTCAATTATGCGTCCTGCAAGTAATTTGCTCAAAGTTTATCATTTAAAACGCGGGCATGTTGATCTGAGCAGCCTTGATGCGTCCTATATAGCTGCGCCTTCAACCGGGTATATCAAGATCAGCAAATTCGCTTCAACTACTGATATAGATTTCAGGAATGCCCTTAAAAAGTTAAAAGCAGCCGGTATGCAAAAACTGGTGCTTGACCTGCGCGGGAACGGGGGGGGGTACCTCAATTCGGCTACTGAACTGGCAAGCGAGTTTTTGGATAAGGGGAAGCTGATCGTTTTCACCCGTGGCGTACACGAGCCGCGCGAGGATTACTTATCAACCGATTCAGGGTTATTTCAGCATGGCAAACTGGCGGTTTTGATCGATGAATATTCCGCCTCGGCAAGCGAGATATTAGCTGGTGCGATGCAGGATCTTGACCGTGCTGTAATTGTAGGCCGTCGTTCTTTTGGTAAAGGGTTAGTGCAGCAGCAGTTTCCATTCAGCGATGGTTCGGCGGTTAACCTAACCATAGCGCGATATTATACACCATCTGGGAGATCAATACAAAAATCATATAAGGGTGGCATAGAAAGCTACCGGAATGAAGTGGCAGAGCGCGTACAAAAAGGGGAGCTATTTTCGGAACAAAACTATCTGAAAGATACCGCCTTTAAAAAAGCGACCGCTTACCATACTACTACAGGCCGCAAGGTTTTTAGTGGCGGAGGTATCATGCCGGATATATTCGTTCCTGCCGATACCACCGGTAATACCCTGCTGATACAGGAGCTCAATAATCAGCAGCTTTTTAATGCCTTTGTGATCGATAAAATGCAGGCGGGGCTGAACAAATATTCAACAGGCGAAAGCTACCTTAAAAACTATAATGTAAGCAACAATCAGTTTGATGATTTTATTCTTTACGCTTCCAAAACCATGAAAGAAATGGATTCGGGCGAGATCAAAGTATCAAAAGAAAGTATAAAACTGTTGTTGAAAGCATTTGCCGCCCGTTATAAATGGGGAGATACCGCCTATTTCCAGGTGATTAACAGTAATGATAATACTTTGAAAAAAGCTATTTCAGAACTGAATTGATGTGCAGATTTCAAATGTGCGGATGTGCAAATTGATTTATGATAGCACAGTTGATAATCAAGGTAACTCTTTATCAGAATCTATACATCCGGACGCTTAACATCTGCACATTTGAAATTCGCGCATCTGCACATCAGGATTATTTCTGTCTGAACCAGATCTGCACCGGTGCGCCCGAAAGCTCAAAATTTTCGCGCACCTTATTTTCTATAAAACGGTAATAGGGCTCTTTTACATACTGTGGTAAATTGCAAAAGAACGCGAACATGGGCGATGTGCCCGCTATCTGCGTAGCGTATTTGATCTTCACATATTTACCCTTGATGGATGGCGGAGGGTAATTTTCAATAATAGGCAGCATGATATCATTCAGCTTAGAAGTAGGTATCTTCCGCCTACGGTTCTCATAAACCTGCTGCGCTGTTTCAATCACCTTTAAAACCCTTTGCTTTTCGGTAACTGAGGTGAATACGATAGGCACATCTGTAAAAGGGGCTATCTTATCACGTATCTGCTCTTCAAATACTTTGATGGTTTTGTTGTTCTTTTCGATCAAATCCCATTTGTTCACTACGATAACAATGCCTTTTTTATTTTTCTCGGCCAAATGGAAAATATTGATATCCTGCGACTCGATACCTTCCACCGCGTCGATCATCAGGATCACTACATCAGCTTCTTCCAAAGCTTTGATGGTACGCATTACCGAGTAAAACTCGATATTCTCTTTGACCTTTGTTTTTTTGCGCATACCGGCTGTATCCACCAGCATAAAATCATGTCCATACTGGTTGTAATGAATATGGATGGAATCGCGGGTAGTGCCGGCAATCGGCGTAACAATGTTACGATCCTTGCCTATCAAAGCATTAATAATAGATGATTTCCCTACATTGGGGCGACCGATAATGGCAAATTTAGGCAGCGTATTTTCTTCAGTAACTTCCTCGTCAAAATCCTTTACAACTGCGTCAAGCAGTTCGCCTGTTCCCGAACCTGTCATCGAGGAGATATTATAGATCTCGCCCAAACCAAGGCTGTAAAAAACAGTAGCATCTATTTGCTGCGAGTTATTATCTACTTTATTCACCACCACATGCACCGGCTTTTTACTGCGGCGCAGCAAGGCGGCTATTTCATCGTCCAGGTCAGTGATACCGGTAGTTACATCTACCATGAATAAAATTACAGTAGCTTCCTCTATAGCGATCACTACCTGCTCGCGTATAGCGGCCTCAAAAACATCTTCTGAATTAGCTACATAGCCGCCGGTATCGATCACCGTGAATGAATGGTGGGTCCACTCAGCAACACCGTAATGGCGGTCACGTGTAACACCGCTAAAGTCATCCACTATAGCTTTACGGCTTTCGGTTAAACGATTATATAAAGTTGATTTGCCTACGTTGGGCCGGCCCACTATGGCTACTATGTTGCTCATTTTAATTGTAAGTTGTGAGTAGTGAGTTGTGAGTACAACTTAGTCTATTCTCTTGTAAATTTAGCTGCAAATTACAAGTACTCAAAACTTATAACTTACAACTCAAAACTAATCTTCGTACCCGAATCTTTTCAGGTAATTTTTTTTGCTGCGCCAGTCGGGGATCACCTTGATAAACATTTCCAGGAAAACCTTCTTCTGGAAAAACTCTTCCATGTCCTTACGTGCATAAGTGCCTACCTTCTTCAGCGTTTCGCCGCCTTTGCCGATCAGGATATTCTTTTGCGAATCGCGCTCCACAATAATTTCCGAACTGATGCGGTATAAATTTTCGCCCTCAACAAACGCAGTGATGATTACCTCGGTGCTGTAGGGTATTTCTTTTTCGTATATCTTAAATATTTTTTCACGGATGATCTCTGATGCGAAGAACCTGTCGTTCCTGTCTGTCAGAGCATCCTTATCATAATAAGCAGGGTGTTCGGGTAGATGCTCGATCACAAAGTTCATTACTGCTAAAACATTATGGTCTTTCAGTGCTGATACGGCAAATATGGCCTTTGGCTTTAGCTTCTCCTGCCAGTAATCAACCTTTTGCTTTACCGTTTCCTCGTCTGATTTATCTATTTTATTGATGATGACACATAACGGCGCCGATGAGCCCTGCAGCTTCTCGATCACATCGCTTTCATCATACTTTTCGTTAATGTCGGTAACCAATAAGATCAGGTCGGCATCTACTATCGAGCCATTTACCTGGTGCATCATGGTTTCCTGCAGGGCATAATGCGGTTTGATGATACCCGGCGTATCCGAAAATACGATCTGGTAGTCGGGCTCGTTCACAATACCCAGTATCCGGTGCCTTGTAGTTTGAGCCTTAGGGGTAATGATGGACATTTTTTCGCCCACCAACGCGTTCATAAGGGTTGATTTACCCGCGTTGGGTTTACCAATTATACTTACAAAACCCGCCCTGTGACTCATAAAAAAATATATAAAATTTAATTTGGACTGCAAAGAAACGAATTATATCTTTGCAGTCCAATTAAAACGGAGTGCAAATTGCATTTTTGACAATTGGAAGCAACTTTCCGAAGTTATGATCGGATCGCAACATACAGAATAACAGTGCGGGATGGAGCAGTTGGTAGCTCGTCGGGCTCATAACCCGAAGGTCGTAGGTTCGAGTCCTGCTCCCGCTACCTCGAAAGCCTCTGATGAAAATCAGGGGCTTTTCTTTTTTGATAGCTCGCCGGGCTCATATCCGCCGACTGGCGGACGTAGGTTCGAGTCCTGCTCCCGCTACCGAATCGGACAGGCTTGAAAAATCAAGTTTTGTCCGATTTTTTTTTGCCTCTAACTTGTTGTTTATCAAGTAAATCAATTGTGCTGCTTCATTGATTTTAGCGGTTCGATAATCAGTTCCATCAAAACACAGTTTTTCCGGGTATATCGAACCAATGATTGAACGTTTAACGGTAGTATCACCTTCACTATAAGCGATTTGCAGCCTTGATAAGTTAGTTAATGCCTTATCTATGCAATCACTCAGGTCATATGATTTTGCACTAAATCCGGTTAGCTTTGCTTCAAGACTCAAAAGCTTATTTTCGCACTCCGCTTTTATTAATTTATAATCATTACTGTCAATAGCATCGTCTAATAACAGCTTTCGAGCCTTTGAAAGACGATCATTTTCCGCTTGTATTTGATTTAGTAATTCCTTTCTTCCATCAGTTTGTGAACCCGTTTGATTAAAGAAAATCTCCTTGATAACGGTCTTGTACAGTCCTACTACCTCATTCTTTGGCAAATATTTATTAAGTTCATTTAACATCCTGTCATTAGCTGTTTCCGCTTTAAATCTTACACCGCATGAGGAAATACAATGGTAGTAATAGTAGTAATTATGACGACCTTTTGAAGCGCTGCCTGTAAGCTGTTTGCCGCAATGAGGGCAAATAAGCAACCCACGAAGAGGTAAATTATCGGCTGTTGTCATTTTTACCATTTGAATTCGCCGCTTCCCATTAAGAATATCTTGTACCTCGTAAAATAAGCTTTCTGTTACGATTGGTTCATGTTGGCCCCTTACCAATTGTTGGGGTTCATCACGATAGGCAGGAACTACGATTTTACCACAGTAAACTGGGTTTCGAAGCAACGTGTAAAAATTACTTTTGCTACAATTCATTCCTTGTGCATTCACCTGGCGGCGAATATCATCGACTTGAAAAGTACCCTTTGCCACCTGTTCAAAAGCCCACTTTACGACATCTGCTTTTGACTCAACTGGAACTATCATTTTTTTGCCACCATCAGTTGTACGGTTGATGTATCCATAGGGGCCTGTAGTTAAATAGCGCCCTTCCTTTCGTGCCCGACGCATCCCATAAAAGGTGTTTAATGCCCGACGATCGTTTTCAACTTCGGGCGCAGCGAGGTAGAATGCAAGCATCATCTTATTTTCAGGAATTGACAAATCAAGCGGCTGCTCAACCGATTGCGGTTCAACGCCGATTTTGCGCAGGATATTGATCATTTGATAAGCATCCCCGGCGTTCCGGCTAAAACGATCCCATTTTACAAACAGAAGTAAATTCACTAAGCGACCCTTTTCTTTCTTAAGCTTTCCAAGCATATCAGTCCAGGCTGGCCGGTTAAATGTCTTGGCTGAATAATCTTCATAGATTACTTTTCTGACAGTAATGCTCTGAAGCCCGCAGTACTTCCGTAATACTTCTTCCTGGCTACGAATAGAATACCCTTTGTCCGCTTGCTCATCGGTGCTCACCCTGACATATAGATCAGCTGTTTTCATGAATTAAATTATTAGTGTTATTTACTGAGTTAATGTATCGATCTACAGACAATTTACCTAAAAAATACATGAAATCCAAGATTTCTTCGGCTTCTTTTTCACTTATTTTTAAGCCATTTTGTTCAAGAATTTTGACAGCTTGTTGAGGAGTGACATTCCTCTTTTCGGATAGTCCGGCCTTCATTTTTACCAATTAGAAGGTGAAATCAGACCGGGCAGTCACTGATCTCCTGCAACAACTTCAGAAGGGCGTCCCGGCGGATGATCTGGCCGGTGAGGGGTTTCCGTATTTACAGAAACCGATCAGCCAAAGCCAGGTAATTTTGTAAATACGGCCGGGCTTTCGCCCAGTCTTTCCTTAAGACGCTTCGCAACTGTGTTTATTACAGGCAAGCCTAAATAAATTCAGCACATACTAACGCATTGCTAAGCTTAAACAACCGGCAGCAGCAAGCAGGGAAACTGTCAAGGGCGGCGCTGCCTCCTTTTTCTTACAAATCGCGCCGCTTGTGTACCCTTGACGGTTTATCTGCGGTGCTAATTTTGTGATGGCGGTGCTATGCAAATATAAGGAGAAGGCAAACAATTAATTAGTTGATCTTTGTGGTCGTTTCTTTTTTAACTCCTTGAACATCAGTATTGCTATTAACATTTCTCAGTGACAAATCCTATAAGTTATAGTTTTAAATTACTCGATATAGGTTTAGTATATCCCGACTAAGCTGTTGAAATTTATGGAATAAACAATTATTAAGAACCTTTTACTACCCTTTTACTACCCTGTTACTACTGTTTTGGTAAAAGCAAAAGGTTTTACTTTGCCAGCAAGCTGTGCTTATAATAAAATTGATTTGTACTATATATTAATATTAATCCAATTGTTAAGGTAAATCAATTTTTTGTAAAGCAGCTTACAGCATTTTATAACGTAATCAATTGATAAAAGGCCGCTCGGGACATAATTTTAATCTGATGAAATGCGGTGTGCGCATTTTAGCTAAAAATTGAAAAGATAGGGTCAGCAAATAAATGGTTAGGTTATCTGAAATATGGGAACAGATAAACAGGATAAAATTAAAAGTATACTTCGCAAGAAGTTTCTACCGATACTTATCAGAATTACCGGTTCTGTTCCTGATGATTTCGAAGCTGCTGTTATAGAGAACAGCAATATTATGACGGCTGTAAAAGATCAGTATATAGCAGAAAGCGGGGAAGCCGAAGACGGGCACCTGATCTATTTTGAAAGCGGTATCGCCCGTTGTTATTACTATGATGCAACAGCTGATAAATATGTTATTACCCGAATTACCAGAAAAGATGATGTATTGATCGATATAAATGCTTATTTGTATGGTTCAAGGCAGGCAGAAAACATCCAAATGCTGGAAAGCGGGACATTGATAACGCTTACTTACGCAAACCTAAGATGGTTATTGTCTGAATTTCAAAGCATGTACCCTGCATTCCTCTATTTCGAGGCTGAAAGGGAAAAACAGCATACAGTTTATCAACATCTTTTAAAGTCAAGCGTGGAAGAAAGGGTGCGGCTATTCTTAGAAGATAATCCCGGTATAGCCACAAGAATCAACAACGATCATATTGCCGGTTATCTCGACATGAGCAGGACAACATTTAGCAGCGCCTATGCGAAATTCAGGGGCGAAAATGATAAAAATGGTTAATGCACCGTCTCATCTGGTCACCTCCCATAGTTAAAATCCAGGAAGATCTTTGTCGCATAGCCGACATTAAATTGTAGTCCAAACGACAGATAAATGTTCGCCAAACTACTTCAAAGTGTCCCCAACAAGACAGCTACAATTCCCGCCTCCATCTATCTTCGATTACATCATATCCATCTAACAGCATAAGAAATTTAAACCATAGCAACAGACGAATGGATTTTGCTTTAAGAACATAGGGAGTACCGGTTTTCATACCGCCCTTTCCGGGCGTTGAAGCATTCAGAACTAAAATGGCAGCCCCTAAGTGCTATTGCTGTCATTCATGTATAAACCGGACGGTACTGGTAAGTTTAACTCCGGGTCGGATGCAGGGAACGCGTGGACGGCGATAAGTCCTAATCAGCTAAAAGGGCAGGCGGCACCTGGTTGGTAGCCGCTTTATTTTACAAACAGGAAAAAGAAGGATAAGCAAATGACAACGTTTGATGCAGCAAAGATCAAGGAGATTGCAGAGGAATTTACCTCAAAGGCAATGCTGGCCGCTATGGCTACGCTTTGTATCCGTTTCTTCATGGCTTACATGGCAGCATCAGTGAGGTTTTACACTATGACCGCAACGACTTTCTTTAGCTGTACTTACGCCCAAAAGAGAATTGTTAATCGTATTACTCACCACTGTAAGTTTGCTTTGTTCCCGGGTTGCACCAAACATAATTGTTCACATGAAAATCCAAACCTGTAGCAGGATCGGATTTTTAAGGCAGCCTCAAGCCTAAAAAGAAAGGCAAAACACATCGATGAACAAAAACAATACTTTGGTTATGGACAGCATTATCAGTAAAAAGCAACGGTTCCAGCTTACCAGTAAGGGGAAAGACCGGTTAATTTTGGCTATCTGCTCGCTCTGTATATTTTTATTTTTATATACAGCCTGCGCAAAGATGATAGACCATGGCAGATTTCTAAACGGTTTATATCATGTAGAAGTTATTGGCCGCTTTGCGTTTTATATTTCCTGGCTTGTTCCTTTAGCCGAAGCCTTGGTAGCTATTTTACTGGTCATTCCGCGAACTGTTAAATTGGGTCTTTATAGCTTTTTAGGCCTAATGACCCTATTTACGGTTTATATTTTAAGTGTGCTGCTATGGGCTAACAAGCTTCCATGCCATTGTGGTGGCGTCATCGAAAAATTAAGCTGGACGCAGCATGTATGGTTCAATCTCGCATTTATTGCGCTTGCCATATTTGCGCTCCGCTTGTTAAAAACGAAAAATTAATTTAAATAATAATCAAATGAAAAACTTACATAAACTTGTCTTAGGCCTCCTGGTAGGCGCTATGGCAATCGGTTTCAGTGCATTTACAAATGCACATAGTACTAAGCTATTGACCAGTTATTATTATAACGCTGGCGAACAGCCATGGAACGATCCTACCCTGGATCAAACGCCAAGTCATTACTCTACAGTAGGCGGCAGTTCGGGTTGCAATTCTTCTTCGAATATCTGTACGTATAATATCGTATCCGGTAAATTTGTACAATCAACTGAAGGTACCTATCATCCGTAAACAAAAAAGATGAGATGGTTTTTATAAGCCATCTCATCTTTTTTTGTTTCTATTGTTTGCTTGTAACATAATCTAAAAGAAAATTGATCAACTTTTCCGGTTGGTCATCCGGTATATTATCCGGGCGTGGCGGATGATCGGATATCAATTTACCGGATGGATCAAAAAACAATAATTTAGGATAATAATTATCAGGATCATATTTCTTTAGGAAGTCGTTGTTAGAACCGGTGCCCCCGGTATATAGAATGACCGTACCGGGTGCGGGACAATACTTACCAGCCCATGGATTTAATTTGGAGGGCTTTGCATTCTCAGTGATGCTTGTTAACCATTTTTCTTTATTAATGTCGACCGAAACGCTGAGAAATACGATATTTTCACTCATCATTTTCTCATGCACTGTTTTCAAAGCCCTGTTCGCACTGATACAAAAGCCGCAGCCCGAATACCAGATATCTACAAAAACAAACTTTCCTTTAAAACTTGATAAATTAATTGAGCGATCCACCGTATCCTTAAATAGATACTCCTTACCCAAAGTGTCTGCCTGACTGTTAGAATTTTGAATGTGATTTGAAGAAACATCTTTTATCCTATTCTTTCGACTTATTTTGCCTTGCCCGTTGATGACCAGGTAAATGGAACATAAAGAAATGATGACCAGGAATTTCGTTGATTGATTCGGTTTCATATGTTTAACGATTGTTTTATTGAATACCTGAAAGCGCAACTACGTCGGGAGGAATAGGTAAGGCATACAGCGGGCTGTTCGGTTGTAACGTATAAATCTTACCGTTCAATGCCCGTTTAGGTGTAATATTAAAACCCTCCTTATTCAGTCTCCTGATATCGTTCCATCTCAAACAGCGCATTAAAAGTTCCTTCCTTCTTTCTTGTAAAATTGTATCAAGCAGGGCTGCGCCCTGAAGATTTGAAAACGGCACGTAGGTTCCGGTTCTCCATCTCTTGTTCAGTAAAGTATTTAAATCACTTAAGGCGTTCTCATTATTATTGGCCCTTGCATAACATTCAGCTCTTGTCAGGTATAGTTCATCCGTCGCAATTCCGTTTGACAAGGTTCCGCCACCTGAGTACCCAAATTTTTTATTGATATCAGTCCCGTTTATCGCGAAATAAACCACCTTTCTCAGGTCATTTTTTGTATAGGATTGATAAAGTACAGTATCTATCGAATAACCCTGAGAAAATTCGACATAGCTAAGCGGGTCAGCATTAACCGTAAGATTCTGGTAAACTGTCTCATCATTTGATAAATTAAACGGAGCGATCGTGGTCGTGTCAACCAAATTATAATCGATTAATTTATGCTGTAGCTGAAGTGCGCTGTCTGCAAATAGCCCTGCCAAAGGATAATTTCTCATGGACAAATAGACCCTTGATAACAAGCCGTACACAGCTGCTCTTGAGGGCCGGTTTTGAAAAATCAGTGAAGTATTGTTTGTTAACAATGATCCTGACTGGATTACATCTGCTAAAATTTGGTCATAGGTTGCCTTAACAGTAGCTCTTACGGATGCCGCATTGATATCTGCGGTCATACGTAACGGAATCCCCTGATCTGAATTTGCTGTATTGTTATCGTAGGGCAATGTAAATACCTGGGCCAGGTCAAAAAATGCCCATGCTCTCATAAATAGCGCAGCCCCCTTTATATTATCGTAAGTAATGCTGTTGGATCCATCACGATGGATGCTTTTTAATTGTTGCAAAACGACGTTTGTATATAAAACCTGGGTATAGGGCATATCCCAATCCGCTATCTTGCCCTGGCCCGCAAAAACATCTTTATTCCACACATAGGCGTTGGCGAAATATGGGGTATATTGACTGGTCCATTGCTCATAGGTCATGTAGTAGTCGTCCGCCGATACTTCTCCCAAAGCAGGACTGCGGTAGATGTCTTTGGTATTATCTAATAGTAATTGCAAATCAGTTAGTGTAGTTGGCACGTCCAGATTCGTAGCAGGTTTTTTATCCAGGAAATCCTTTTTGCAACTGGTAAGCAACAGCAAGCCGCATAGAGCCAGCATGGCATTTATGTATGTTTTGGTTTTCATCTTTAATCTGTTTAACTATTAAAATCCTACTTTCAATCCTAGTGAATAAGTTCTTGGGTTAGGATATATCGCTGCGCCGTTTGGAATATAATCCGGGTCTATACCATCTTTGTTGGCCTTCCACAGTATCCCTATATTATTGATATAGGCGTATATCCTGATGTTTGAAAAAGGCAAATTTGGGAACTGCTTTTTATTAATATCGTACCCTAAACTGATATCCTTCAATCTCACGTTATCACCCTTATCCACTAAAATCGCTGAATAATTATAAACCTGGTCCCTAAGTCCATTATCCGGATAGATCATAGCAGGGACATTGGTTTTTGTTTCATCGCCGGGCTTTTGCCAGCGATTGCTAAAATCAGCATCAGGTATATAGGCAGAGCCAGAAAACAGGGTGGAATAATTTACAGAAGGCCTCCTGAAATAATAGCCAAGTTTATAGCTAATGTTTACAGATAGTGATAACTGTTTCCATGAAAAATCATTTCTAACGCTACCAAAGGTCGTGGGGGTGGCCGTTCCAATATACTTTAAGTTTGACAGGTTGGTAGAATTATAAACGCTGGAATAATCCTTGGTCAATTTCCCATCCAAATACACTTGTGGATCTCCTACAGCGTCAAGGCCGCCCCATTTAGAAGCATAAATGGAATATAATGGATAACCGGCAACCGGGTTTATACTTGC
>Ga0206812_1071_pt2 | contig 23186 bp, 22 predicted proteins | sample Alteio_BWOrgCont_54_FD_152912 | JGI IMG/M metagenome (GOLD analysis project Ga0206812, IMG submission 152912) | Enriched cells from forest soil in Barre Woods Harvard Forest LTER site, Petersham, Massachusetts, United States -... | ecosystem: Environmental > Terrestrial > Soil > Temperate forest >... | reverse complement strand
GTTGCGCGGTCCAAAGCGCCTTTGCCGTGAACGAAATGAGCATCACAAACGACGATCCTAATTTATGGCTTGAGAACATAAGCGGCGAAAAGGCACTGGCCTGGGTGCGCGAACAAGACGCAATCGCCACAAATAAACTGGAATCGTCGCCGGGGTTTGCGGCGTTGCAAGAACGTCTGTTGAACATTTTGAATTCCCGTGAGCGGATTCCATACGTCGCAAAGCACGGCAAATATTATTACAATTTCTGGCGCGACGATAAAAACGTCCGCGGCGTGTGGCGTCGAACGACGTTGGAGGAATATAAAAAACGGAGTCCGTCGTGGGAAACTGTGCTGGACATTGACAAATTGGCGGAGAAGGAAAAGGAGAATTGGGTCTGGCATGGATACGATGTTCTGGAACCGAGTTATGACCGGTGCCTGATCGAACTTTCGCGGGGCGGGGCGGATGCGGTGGTCATCCGGGAATTCAACTTGACTACACTTCAATTTGTTCCGGGCGGTTTTACGACGCCAGAAAACAAGACGGATGTGGCATGGCGCAATCGCGACGAGTTGTACATTGGAACAGATTTCGGACCTGGCTCGCTGACCAGTTCGGGCTATCCGCGAATTATCAAACAATGGCGGCGCAACACGCCGCTTTCGGAGGCGGAAACGACCTTTCAAGGGGAGACTGGCGACGTCGGCCTTGGCGTTGGCGTAGAACACGATCACGGGATCATCTATGAAATGATCCATCGCGGCGTTACGTTTTTTAGCGATGAAACATTAGTTCGGCGCGGCGACCGATGGGTAAAAATTGAAAAACCCGCCGATGCGCTCGTTGAAACTTTCGGACGCTTCCTGCTTTTGCGATTGCGAAGCGACTGGACAGTTAGCGGAAAGACATTTTTGTCTGGCTCTCTGCTTGCGGCGGACTTCGACGATTACTTAAAAGGAGCGCGGAATTTGACGGTTTTGTTTCAGCCAACCGAGCGCGTCTCGCTGGAATCGATTTCGGGCACGAAAAACTATTTGGTATTGACGGAGTTGGACAATGTTCACAGCCGTCCTCATCTGCTTCGTTATGTTGGAGGCAAGTGGGACCGCTCGGAAATGCGCGCGCCGGCGTTTGGGACTGTGAGCATTGATGGCATCGACTCGAATGAATCGGATGATTACTTCATGAGAGTTTCAGATTTTCTGACCCCTCCCAGTTTGTACCTAGGCTTCGCCGGTAAAATGGACACCGAGAAACTCAAATCGTTGCCCGCGCAATTCAACGAGGAGGGCCTGGAAATCCAGCAGTTCGAAGCAACGTCGCTTGATGGAACGCGGGTGCCTTACTTCCAGGTGGGGCGCAAAGAAATTTCGTTGAATGGAACGAACATTACGCTCTTGAATGGCTACGGCGGCTTCGAAATTCCGATGTTGCCGAATTACAATCCAGTCATCGGCGCAGCATGGTTGGAACGGGGCGGCGTGTATGTTTTGGCGAACATTCGCGGCGGCGGTGAATTCGGTCCCGCCTGGCACGAAGCCGCGCGGAAGCAAAACCGCCAGCGCGCTTATGATGATTTTATCGCGGTGGCCGAGGACCTGATTGCGCGCCGTGTTACCTCGCCTGCGCACCTTGGGATCGAAGGCCGATCGAACGGCGGCTTGCTCATGGGCGTCATGTTGACCGAACGCCCGGATCTGTTTGGCGCGGTGCATTGTGGTTCCCCGCTGCTCGACATGCGGCGCTTCAATAAGCTGCTGGCCGGGGCGAGTTGGATGGATGAATACGGAGATCCCGACAAGCCAGAGGATTGGGCCTACATTCAGAAATATTCCCCATATCAGAATGTTCAGGCCGGAAAGAAATATCCTCCGATATTGATCACGACATCAACGCGCGACGACCGAGTCCATCCAGGTCATGCGCGAAAAATGGCGGCGCGCCTTGCGGAAGCGGGCCACGAAGTTTTGTATTACGAGAACACCGAAGGCGGCCACGGGGCGGCGGCGAACAACAAACAATCGGCCTTCATGGACGCGCTTGCCTACACATTCCTGTGGGACGAACTTTCGCGGTAAGCGCGGCCTACGGTTCAATCACCCTGATTTCGGAAATGCGTTTGAACTCACTGACATTAAATGTTGCTACCGCCCATCGTCGATGAAGTGCGGTAGAGGCAACAATCAAGTCGTGGGCGCCGACGGTCACGCCTCGCTTAGATAAGTTCAACCAGAGACGTGCATGATCCCGAGCCACCGCGTTGTCAAACGGCACAACTTCGAGTCGGCGGAAAGTCTTTTCCAACCATCGCCGACGGCGTTTGCGACGCGCCGGGTCTGATTCAAAATCGACGCCGAAGTACAGTTCCGAAAGCGTAATGGCACTAACGGCAATTGCTTCCGGCGGGCGAGCGCGGAGCCAGGAAGCCAGGCTGAAACGCTCCCGCTCGTCTGCAATAAGCAGAGAGCTATCGAGAATCAACCCCACGGGTTTTTCAGGCGTTTCAAAGACTTTCTTCCTTTGTGAAGGGCCGACGCCATCTCTTTTCGGTCGGCTTGAGGAAGTTCATTGGCAGTCAAGTAGTCCGCGAAAAGATGGCTATTGCACGGAGCTTGCGCCGCCGGAACCAAATAAGCGCAAGCCACTCCCTCCTTCATAATCTCAACCGGTTCCCGTCGCGAAACTACTCGTCCCAGAACAGTAGTGAAGCTTTCAGCGAGTTCCGTTGCATCCAAAGTCTTCATTTTTTAAATTATGCTGAATGCCAGCGGTTTTTCAAGGTCAGGAGTGCGCGGCCAGAATCACCCTTTCCACTTGATGTTGCAGCCAATGCTGGGCTTTTGGTGAGGTGAGATTGGTTTGTCGGCGAGGATGGCATCCAAGGCAGCCCGCAAATCTTCTCCGCTTACGGGCACGCCGTTTCCGGGCCGGCTGCCGTCAAATTGCCCGCGATAGACAAGCTTCTGATGCTGGTCGAATACATACAAATCCGGCGTGCATGCGGCGTTGTAAGCCTTCGCAACGGCCTGCATTTCGTCGTAAAGATACGGAAATGTGTAGCCAACCTGCTTGACCTCCAACGCCATATTTTCCGGGCTGTCAGCCGGATAATTCTCAACATCATTGGAATTGATTGCGACAAATGCGACTCCGCGTTTTTGATATTCACGGCCAATTTCCGCCAGCGTCGCGCGGATATGCTTAACGTAGGGGCAATGGTTGCAGATGAAGAGCACCACGAGGGCTGGCGCTGATTTAAAATCCGCAAGCCCCACAGTTTTTCCGTTGGTATCGGGCAGCCGGAAGTCCGGCGCGGAGGTGCCCAGGGGCAGCATAATCGATGGAGTTAAAGCCATGCTGGAATGTAAGTGCCGCCACGCCTCTTTCAAATTCTTTTTAATGTTTCAACAGCGGGCGTTCGGGCGTAATTTTTGGGGGAAATGTTCAGCGCCGCAGAATTATTCGATTTGAAACACACGCAGCACGCAGCGATTTTTGACGGCTGCAAATACGCCTGGGAGGCGCTGGCAAAAATCGCGCCATATCTCGAGGCACGAACCCGCACGGGGTTGCGAAATCGCTGCCAGGGGACGGCTTATATTGGCGAGAATGTGTGCGTCGGCGAAGGAACGGTTCTTGAAGATGGTGTGATGATCATCGGCCCCGCTGTGATTGGCAGGAATTGCCAGATTCGCCACAACGCTTACATTCGCCAAGGCGCAATCATTGGCGACAATTGCGTGGTGGGAAATTCCACGGAGATCAAGAATGCAATTCTCTTCAATAACGCGCAGGCCCCGCATTTCAATTACGTTGGCGATTCCATATTGGGCCACAAAGCGCATTTGGGTGCGGGCGTCAAAATCTCAAATTTCAAGGTGTTTCCCGGCAACATCATAGTGGAAGTGGAAGGGAAGGAATTTGACACCGGCCTGCGGAAATTCGGCGCGTTGCTCGGAGATGGGGCGGAAATCGGCTGCAACGCGGTCCTTAGCCCCGGCAGCATCGTGGGGCGGAATTCGGTCATTTATCCAAACGTCGTCTGGCGCGGGGTCCTTTTGGACAACATGATTGTCAAGAACAAGGCTGAGCAGGACGTTGTCCCAAGGAAGCAGGCATGATCAGTCTTGTCGATGTGCAACCTGCCGGGACGCCGCCCGGTTTAATCTCCCAAATTGACGAAATGTTCTCGGCGAGTGGGCGTTTGTCGCAATCGCGCAATTTTGAATATCGCCCGCAGCAACAGCAAATGGCGGTCGCGGTTGCGCGAGCACTGGAGCAGAAGGAGCATTTGATCGTCGAAGCCGGCACAGGCGTTGGCAAAAGCTTAGCGTATTTAATCCCGGCAATTTTCCACGCTGTCGCGAAAAACAAAAAAGCAATCATTTCCACGCACACCATCAATCTGCAGGAGCAACTGATTTTAAAAGACCTGCCGATGCTCGACAAGGCGCTGCCGGTGAAATTCCAATTCACAATGCTCAAGGGCCGCCACAATTACCTCTGCACGCGCCGGCTCTCGAAGGCCATGCAGCAAAGCCAGCAACTTTTTGCGTCGCCAGGAGTGGAGGAGTTGAAGCGCGTTCTCGAATGGTCCAGGAAAACAAACGATGGAAGCCTTTCGGATTTTGAAACTGAACCGGACCCGCATGTGTGGCAGCAAGTGTGTTCGGAGCGCGGCCTTTGCAGCCCGGCGTTGTGCGGACGGCAGTCGCAATTCGTCAAGGACGGCGGGACGCCGTGCTTTTTCCAGGAGGCGCGCAGCCGCATTCTGGCGGCGGACGTCCTTGTTGTCAATCATACCTTATTCTTTACATTGCTGGGTGGCCAGGAGGAGGAGGCCGGTGGCGGCGTGCTTTTTAAAAATGACTTCGTCGTCTTCGACGAAGCTCACACGGTCGAGCGCGTGGCGTCGAGTCACATCGGTTTGAGCGTCTCCAGCGCGCAAGTCCGATACGGTTTGCAGCGATTGTGGAATCCAAATACGAAAAAAGGTCTTTTGACCGTCTTGCGCCGCGGCCGCGAGAATTTGGTGGAGGAAGCGCTCAAGGAATCCGACAAGTTTTTCGCCGCGGCTGAAATAGCGTGCGACCGGATTGCCACCGCGCGCGAAGGCGGGCAAAAACAAAATTGGTGGAATGTGTTGCGGATTCGCAGTTGCGACCTGACGACGGACACAATCACGACCCCGCTGGAGCGCGTGCGCGAGGAAGTCAGCGCATTGATCAAGACCGTCAATGACCGGGACACCGCGCAGGAATTGGCGGAATGCAATCGTCGTCTTGCGGAAATGCGCCAGGAACTCGCCATTTTTCTCAGCCAGTCGGCGCAGGGCCATGTTTATTGGGTTGAGCGCGCCGGCAAAACCCAGCGAAACCTCGCACTGAACGCGACACCGATCAACGTGGCGGATTATTTGCGGCAGCGGCTTTTTGGGGCCGACACGTCGGTCATCATGACGAGCGCGACCCTGGGCGTTCGCGATGCCGCCGCGGGCGAAAGCGTGCCCCCGCTGCATTATTTTTCGCGGCAAGTTGGCGGCGAAAAAGCGACTCTCGTGCAGACTGGTTCTCCATTCGATTACGAGAAGCAGATGAAGGTTTATCTCGTTGGAAAAATGCCCGATCCGCGCGATTCCAATTACCGCAGCAGCCTGGTCCATTGGGTCAAGCACTTTATCCGGATGACCGGCGGGAAGGCGTTTGTCCTCTTTACGAATTTCAAATTGATGCTTGAAGTTGGGGAGGAGATGGAGCCGTTTTTCAACGAGCTTGGAATCGAATGTATCGTGCAAGGAACTGGGACGCCGCGCTCGCTCATGCTGGAAAAATTTAAGAAAGACGTCAATTCCGTGTTGTTCGGCGCGGACAGTTTTTGGCAGGGGGTGGATGTTCCGGGCGAATCGCTTTCCAATGTCATCATCACGCGGCTGCCGTTCGCCGTGCCGGACCATCCATTGATCGAAGCGCGCATTGAGGCCATTGAGGCGCGCGGCGGAAATTCATTCATGGAATTTTCATTGCCGGAGGCGATTTTAAAATTCCGCCAGGGGGTGGGGCGCCTGATTCGCACCAAATCCGATACTGGAATTGTCGTGGTGCTTGACAACCGACTTCTGACCAAGCGATACGGAAAAGCATTTTTGGCCTCCATTCCCAAATGCCCGGTCGAAATCGCGTAATGCCCAATAATTCGCGGCGGCAGCGAATTTGAATTTCCATTTCGGCGGCACAGCGAAAATCCTCATGCAAAAGGCAAGGTGCGGAGTTCGTTGCGTGCAGTTTGCATCCTGCGAATTCGGGCGGATTATGGGGCGTCCAACCCGCGTCGCCGGGACTCATTAACCCACCTTCTGTGTAGTTGACCCGGAGAGCGGCGATCTCCTGGCTTTTGGCATTCCTCCAGCTATTACGGAGCGGAAACCGTTACCAAAAGGAACTAATTATGAGCGTAGGCACAATATTATTGATCATACTGATTCTGTTACTGGTGGGAGCAATTCCGGCTTGGCCGTACAGCCGGTCCTGGGGCTATGCCCCTGGCGGAGCCGTCGGCACAATCCTGCTGATTGTTTTGATCCTCGTCCTGCTGGGTAGAATCTAATCACTCGATTCGACCTCCCGAAACAACAAACCCTGCGATTAGAGCTTTCTCAAATCGCAGGGTTTTTATTTGCTTACCGCGACCTTAGACGCGGGTAGAATAAGCCTTCCGCGTCTCGGGCGTCGGCGGAGAGGTTTCGCCGGTTACGCAAATGTCCTGAGCATTCGCGGCTTTGAATATCTCCTTCGCGGAGTCGATTTCATCGGAGTTTTCGGTGTGAACGGAGAGCAGGATGTTTCCATCGCGGACTTTGCCCTCGTAACGTTTGGCTTCCAACTCCGGGATTCCAAGGCCGATCAAGCCGCCTGCTATCCCGCCAACAGTCGCGCCAACGGCGGCCCCGCTCAAAGCGGCGATGATTGGCCCCGCGGCGATAAACGGCCCAACTCCAGGAATGGCAAGCGCGCCGATTCCCGCCAGCCAGCCCAAGGCGCCGCCGACCACTCCGCCTGTGCCCGCCCCAGCGGCGATGCCTTCAGGGGCTTTCGTGTTTTTCTCGTGCGCGAAGTCGCGAGTGGATTGCTGGTCTGGAAACAGTACCGATACGTCATTGCTGGAAAAGCCGGCGGCTTGGAGCCGGGCGACGATCAATTCCGCCTGGTTTCGGTCGGTGGCGATACAGAATACAGATTTCTTAGACATAACTTCCTCTCTTGTTTATTGTTTTTGCGGTTCCTCCAATGGCTTTTTGTCCTCCTTGCCCGCCGTTGGGAATTCGCGAGTTAGCCTTGTTTTTAGCTGGTTCTGTGCCACGGATGATTCGAGCGACGCCAGAGTTGTTGTGTGCAAGGTGAACATTGAGGAAGGCAGGCTCTTGCAATACGCAAGGCCACGAATCGCATTCCCCTGAGAAAACTACGGCATGGAGTAAGCTTGACAGACGGCATGACTATTATACCGACACTCGCAGTGACCCCAATATTCGCCGCAGTCGGCTATTCGCTGATTTATCTGCTCTGCGGCGGCGGTCTTGGCGGCGCAATTTTGATTTTCATTGTCGCCAAAATGCTCGGCAAATAAACGGTGAATCTTTGGGACGGGCGCGGCGTCTGAGCATCCGTGCGCACCCTGACTTGTCTTTCCACCACGGCCATTGGCCGCGTTCTGTTATTTTTTCTGGTGTCGGTTCGCTGCTGCGAGGCTTTTTCCGTTACGGCCACGAAGAACGACCTGAGTTTTAGGTTTGACAAAATCGATCCCAACCGAAAAATCTTCGAGATTGCGCCGTACGGCGATGCCGACCCCAAGCGTCCTTTGACGATTTTTGACGCGACCGCCAAGGAAAATCGTCTGCCTCGATTCGATGGGCCCAGGGATCGCGTCTATTCCGCTTTTGCTGAAACCAGCAATGGCGCGCCGAGCGGGGCGATTCGTTATGCTGAAGTCAGCAGTGACATTTCGAAATATAATGTCGCCTACCCGCGCACGCGCAGCAAAAAGGGCTTGCAGGTGCAGATGGTGGACGATGCGATTGCTCTTGGGGTTCAACATGCGGCATTTAATTTCGACATTGGCCGCGCCATAAAACCCGCGCCGGACTCAAACGATCTGCGCTGGAAAATGGATGGGCGTGAATTCTGGTTTGACAGGAATTACATCGAGAGCATTGATCAGGAAGTAAAATCCATGTCCGAAACCGGAGCGGACGTGACTTTGATTTTGCTCAACTACGTGCATCCGGGTTCTCCCGCTGACTCAATACTGCGCCATCCCAAGTATGATCCGAAATGCCCGGAGCATATGAGCGAGTTCAACACCTCAACGGCGGAGGGGTTTGCATGGTTCGCGGCATGCGTGGAATTTCTGGCGGAACGCTATTCGCAGCCAGCCTTTCCCCATGGCAGAATTGTCAACTATATCGTTGGAAATGAGGTCAACACTCACTGGTACTGGGACAACATGGGCCATGTCTCGATGGAGGAGTTTGCGCGGGATTACGTCCGGGCGGTGCGAACCTGCGACACAGCGGTGCGAAAATTTTCCTCAACCGACCGTGTTTTCATCTCGCTTGAACATCACTGGAATATTCGGTTTGCCGGCGCGGACGAGACGGAGGGTTTTCCGGGAAGGCCATTCGTTGATTATTTCAACCGCCTATCCAAGGAAGGAGGAGACTTTGATTGGAATGTCGCTTTTCATCCCTACCCCGAAAATCTCTTTGATTGCCGGACGTGGCTCGACAAGACGGCAACGTATCGCGACAACACGCCGCGCATTACGTTTCGAAACATCGAAATGCTGCCGCGCTATTTGCGTCGCGCTGAGATGCTCTGCCGCGGCCTGCCCCGCCACATCATTCTTTCCGAGCAGGGATTTCATTCGAAGCCGGACGCCCAGGGCGAGCGATTGCAGGCGGCGGCGTACTGTTATGCGTGGCGCAAGATTGTGGACCTCAAAGGCGTTGACGCTTTCATTCTGCACCGGCACGTCGATTTCCATGGCGAAGGTGGATTAAACCTCGGTCTGTGGCGGCGTGATCCTGACTCGCCGTCACCATCCAAGCCGCTTAGCCGGAAACCGATTTACGAAGTTTTTCGCGCCGCCGATACTCCGCAGTGGAAGGACGCATTTTCCTTCGCCCTGCCAATCATTGGTCTTAACTCGTGGAGCGAAATCCACAACCACTCGCAATAGGACGTTTTGATACAATTGGCCTATTTCAGATCCTGAATGTTGGTCGGAAGGTCATCCTCGATTTTGGGCTCTAGCGAGGCCGGCGTCAGAATATTCGTCGCGGCAGACTCGCCTGTCAGTAGTTCCGTGGGAATAAAGACAGCTTCAGCGCCAGCTTTGCGAAGCAGGTGCAATTTCGTATCCATCGCAACTCCAATCGCAATCCCCGCCACCAATGCAATGGATAGATGCGCGTATGAAAGCCGGCCGCCAGAAAAGAATAGGCGAAACGACCGCCGGGCGCGCTCAGAAAGTTCGGAGAAGAACCCTATCGCGCCGAGCTTTCCCTCATTCCAATCCCACTGCTTCCAGCACGCGGGGCAGGTGATATGAATCGTCCCTGAATAATTGGGGATTTTCATTTTCCGCCCGCATTTCGGACAATCTATCCGTGTATGACCGCTCGTTTTAGCCGTAACCATGCAATTGATTCAGTTCTGCTCAATCTTTTGGCGCAATACTTCGTCGGCCAGCGCTTACAGACTTTTTCCGAATATGCTCGCGTGTCAATTCTCGCTCTGCCCAAAATCTGCATTGCGGCCGGCTTCTTACACATCTGCATGAATACGGCTTGGCCGGACAAAGCACTGTAATTACGCCGTTTATCGCAAGAAATGTCAAGCAATGAAACGCCAAAACTGATGCGTGCGCGTGTCTCTTTTTTGTAAATCGTCGCGCCAGGCTTCTGTTTTTTAGTTCTTGCCTCGCGCAAGAAACGATGGCTATTTTTTTTAATGACGGAGCAAGTTCTCATTCTCGACTTTGGCGGCCAATATACTCAAGTGATCGCCCGCCGAGTGCGCGAGTGCCACGTCTATTCCAACGTCGTGCGGTACGACACGCCGGCCGCGAAAATCGCCGCCGTCCAGCCAAAAGGCCTGATCCTTTCCGGCGGCCCCGCCAGTGTGTATGCGCACGGAGCGCCGCTTCCGGATCGCGATATTTTTAAGCTAGGCGTGCCGGTGCTGGGTATTTGCTACGGGGCGCAATTGATGGCCCACTTCTTCGGCGGGAAAGTCACTCGTGGAGAAAAACGTGAATACGGCAGGGGGACGCTCCTGGTCACCGATTCTTCTTCGGCACTGTTCGCAGACCTGCCTGAGACCATGCAAATCTGGAATTCCCACGGCGACAAGGTGACGAGGCCGCCCAAAGGTTTCCATGCCGTGGCGACCTCGGAGAATTCCGAATATGCCGCAATTGAAGATCGGGGGCGCAGGTTTTTCGGTTTGCAGTTCCATCCGGAAGTTGTCCACATGCCGAGAGGGCGCGAACTCATTGCGAATTTTGTCCAACGCATTTGCGGTTGCGGCCAGGAATGGACGATGCGCCATTACATCGAGCAGTCTGTCGAAGAAATCCGCAAAGAGGTGGGCGATGAGCGGGTGATTTTAGGATTGAGCGGTGGGGTCGATTCCAGCGTTGCGGCCGCGCTGCTTCACAAAGCGATTGGCGATCAACTGAGGTGCATTTTCGTCAATAACGGCTTGCTGCGCGGACGCGAGGCGCAGGTCGTGCGCGAAGTTTTTGGGCGCCATTTCAAAATCAAGCTGCAATACGAGGACGCATCAAAATTATTTCTGCGCCGGTTGAAAGGCGTGACGGACCCGGAGCGCAAGCGCAAAATCATCGGCAGAACCTTTATCGAGGTCTTCGAGAGCGCAACCAAACGGGCTGGCGCGGCGAAATTTCTGGGGCAGGGGACACTCTATCCCGACGTGATCGAATCGGTGCCAATTGCCGGCAACCCGGCGGCGTTGATAAAAAGCCATCACAACGTTGGCGGGCTTCCCAAAAGGATGAGATTTAAATTGATCGAACCGCTCAAGTGTTTGTTCAAGGACGAAGTGCGGGAGTTGGGAACTGAATTAGGTTTGCCGCAGGAAATTGTGATGCGCCAGCCGTTCCCAGGCCCCGGACTTGCCGTGCGCATCCTGGGCGAAGTGACGCCCAAACGGTGCGAAATTTTGCGCGCGGCGGACACAATCGTCGTCGAGGAAATGAAGTCCAGCGGATGGTATTACAAAATCTGGCAAAGCTTCGCCGTTTTGCTTCCGGTTCGCAGCGTCGGCGTGATGGGCGACGAGCGCACTTACGACTTCACGATTGCCATCCGCGCGGTGGAATCCAAAGACGGCATGACAGCGGATTGGGTGAAGCTGCCGTACGATTTGCTTGAGAAATTGTCGAACCGGATCATTAACGAAGTCAAAGGCGTTAACCGCGTCTGCTTTGACATTTCGAGCAAGCCGCCGGCGACCATCGAGTGGGAGTAAGGGGTTGGTTCCTATGATACTTGAGGTCGCGGTTTTGGATATTGGCAAGGGGACTTGCGAGGATTTTGAGGCGGCGTTTGGGAAAGCATCGCTCATTATTGTTTCCATGCCAGGCTATATCTCACACGAACTGCGTCGATGCCTGGAAAAGACCAATCGCTACATTTTGCTGGTGAAGTGGCAGACGCTGGAATCTCACACTGTCGGCTTTAGACAATCTGCTGAATACCAGCAGTGGCGCGCGCTTCTGCATCATTTCTACGATCCGTTTCCGGTTGTCGAACATTATGATTTGCCCTTGGTTGCCCATGGCATGTAACAGGCCGCGCGTGCTGCCGCTTACTCCGGCATTTCGGCGGCTGGTTTCACCGCCCAACTATAGCAACAGAGCAGAAGGAATTGTCAGAGAATTGTAATGTTTGCGGCAGAATGGATAGAAGCTGCGAATTTGCTTTCAGGACGACTCGCTAGGAAAACATTTCGCCCGGGGATCGTCAGGGCGCGGGCAGGAGGATAATGCGAAAAAAAAGTCGAAAAAAAAGTCCTTGCAAATCTCTGGAGCAGGAAGAGAATCGCGAAAAATACCCATGCTGTGGCGGGCATGAAACCAAAATGTGAAATGTCAATGAGCCGTAACCATGCAATTGACTCGGTCGCGTCTGCTCGATCTTTTTGCGCAAAACTTTGTCGTTCAGCGCTTACAGATTTTCTGTCGAATATGCGCGCGCTTCACTCCTCGTTTTGCGCAAAAATCTAGTTCGCAGCCGCTTCCCTCTCAACTGCATGGATACGGTAAGAGAAAGGACTCTTATGGCCGGTTTGCATTCAGTTAAAATTCTATTGCGGTTTTCCTTATTCACGCTGGCGGCTGTTCTTGGCTCCAACCGCACAACGGCGCAGACTTTTACAAACCTGTATAATTTTTCCAATAGCCTGAGTGCCGTAAACGGCAATCCTGTGGCTGGCGTGGTCGTGTCCGGTAACATGCTGTATGGCGCCACGTACTATGGCGGTCCGAATGGCGATGGCATGATATTCGCCATTAATACGAACGGCACTGGGTTTGCCGCGCTTCACACTTTCAGTCCGCTAGTTTTTAGTCTTTCTGCAGGCAGTTCCACCAACAACGACGGAGGAAACCCGGTCGGATTGATTTTGTCTGGCAACATGCTGTATGGCACAACGCGTTCCGGTGGCACCAATGGCTATGGCACGGTGTTTGCCCTCAATACCAATGCCAATGACAGTGGGTTTGTGAGCCTTCACGCCTTCAGTGCGTCTGCATTCGATGTGAACGTCTTAAGCTCCACGAACAGTGACGGAGAACAGCCTGCAGCCGGGTTGGTATTGTCTGGTGGGACGCTTTATGGAACGACTTACCAGGCCGGCACCAATGGCTGGGGCACGGTGTTTGCAATCAACACTAACGGCAGCGGGTTCACCAATCTTCATAGCTTTAACGGCGGCGCTAGCGCCAGCGCGACGCCCAGCACCGACGGAGGAAATCCAGCCGGCACATTGGTTTTGAACGGCAACACGCTGTATGGAACGACGTCAGTCGGCGGCACCAACGGCTGGGGCACGGTGTTTGCCCTCAACACCAACGGCCAGGGTTATATTACGCTTCATAGCTTTACACCCCTAACTTACAACGCTAACACACAGACTTTGACGACCAACACTGATGGAGCAACGCCCGAGGCGGGTTTGGTTTTGTACGGCAACATGCTCTATGGAACGACGAAAAACGGCGGCACGAATGGCACTGGGATGGTGTTCGCCGTGAACACGAATGGCCCGACGACGACAACGGTTTATGATTTCAGCGTCACCAACGGCGCCAGCTTTACCAACCACGATGGAGCAAATCCGCTATCGGTTTTGGTTTTGTCCGGCAACACTCTTTACGGAACGACGGAATTTGGCGGGACGAACGGCAATGGCACTATTTTCGCCGTCAACACCGACGGCACGGGGTTTTCCACGCTTTATAATTTTAATCCAGTCTTTAACAATTCCTCCTATGGTTATACCAACTACAGCGGAGCAAATCCGAAAACCGGCTTGGTATTGTCCGGCAACACGTTCTTTGGGACGGCGAATGGAGGCGGCAGCTATGGCGGCCAATCTGGAGATGGAGGTGGCTTTTATGCAGGAGGCACGGTGTTCGCTCTGAGCGTCAGCATGAGCGTGAGTCCGATTCCATTGAACCTCCAAGTCAACGCCCCCAATCTGGTTTTGACCTGGGCTAATCCAGCCTTTTTCCTGCAAACCGCTTCGGGCATTGCCGGCTCATGGACAACCGTCCCCGGTGCCAGCAGCCCTTACAATGCAACCGTTACAAACCCTATGCAGTTTTTTCGGCTGGTCTATACCAATAGTCCCTGAATTTCGTTTTCTTGCTGGCTGCGCCGGATTTTCGCACGAGGGAATCAGGTGGGGCCGACAGAAGGGACAATTCAGAGTCGCCTTTCTTGAAAGATTGTGAGAGTTATCGCAATTCATGGACCAACTACCTCAACGTCCCAAGGCGGTGGTTCTGAGTCGCGTGGCTAAGATGCTTCTGTTGTGTTGCATAGCAGTGTATGTGCTTGTGTGCGTCCTCATGGGCATTTTCCAACGCACTTTTATTTATTTTCCGTCTGTTCACAGCGGGCGGCAGATGGATGAGATGGCGCGCAGCGCCGGACTGGAACGTTGGACAAACTCCTTCGGCAAATTTATCGGCCTGAAACGCCTTTCTCAGAGGCAACCGGCGGATGGCACGATCATGATTATGTATGGCAACGGCAGTACTGCCATCGGCTGCGAACATTACGTCAGGGACATCCAAAGTGTTGCTGCGTTGGACATATTTATCCTGGAGTATCCGGGTTATGCGGATCGTCCGGGTAGTCCGAGTGAGCGCAGTTTTTTTTGTCGCCGCTGATGAAGCGCTGCAGGCGCTCCCTGCCAAAAAGCCAGTTTATCTTGTCGGCGAATCGCTGGGCAGCGGGGTCGCGTCGTATTTGGCCGGAACCTATTCCAACAGAATCGCGGGTGTTTTGCTAATTTCGCCGTTCAACAGCCTCGTCGATGCGGCGCAGGGGCACTATCCGCTGCTGCCGGTTTCGCTGCTGCTCAAAGATCGTTTTTCGTCGGAAAAATATCTGCGAAATTATCACGGGAAGGTGGGGATTGTAGTTGACGGCAGAGACAATATCGTGCCGCCTAAACTTGCGCATCGTCTTTTTGATGGTTATGCAGGCCCCAAGAAACTTTGGGAATTTCCTGACGGCGGACACTGCGAAATCAAGGAGCAACCATTGAGGTTCTGGAAAGAGGTCATTTCGTTCTGGCAGCAGGATAACGCAGGTTTGGCGAAGTAAGAGGTAACGCGAGTAACGGATTTGAACAGGTCACGATGTGGTGGAGGGATGCGGACGGTTCAGCGAGGCGTCCCTATTAACAGCAGTGAAATCGGGCTTGTTCGAAGGGAGGGTCTGGCTGACAATGTGAGGGCATGGGAATGACTCGCGACCGTGTGTTGGAGCTTTATTTTATGGAGGCGCGCTCGAAAGTGATCGATCTGGCGGCGTTTCTCGACAGGTTGGATCGCGCCGGTAACGGGAAGGATTTTCGAATTGACGCTTTGCATAAGGCGCTCAAAGAGTTGCAGGACGGGAAACCTGAACGCGCAAAACGGGTGTTGTTAAGTTTGAGTGATCCCACCACTGAGCCGTTAGGTGCCGCGACAACCAAAGCGGCGTCGGGTGCGTGGCCCGGCGCCAAGTAAGCCATGCGGTACATCGAGCCTCATGCCCACATGGTCAGCCGGACGACGGACGATTACCTGGCCATGGTGACGGCGGGCTGCCAGACCGTGTGCGAGCCTGCGTTCTGGGCGGGGTACGACAGGACGTCCGCCGACGGCTTTTTCGATTATTTCCGGCAGTTGACTGAGTATGAGCCGAAACGGGCGGCCAAATACGGCCTTGATCATTATTGCTGGATTTGCCTCAACCCCAAGGAAGCAGAAGACCTTTCGCTCGCTGAGGAGGTGCTTAAGATAATTCCGCAATTTTTAGACTGCCCGAATGTTCTTGGCGTCGGGGAGATTGGCTTGAACAAAAACAGCCGGAACGAATTGAAGGTTTTTGAGAGGCATGTGGATTTGGCGGCGAGGCGAGAGGAATTGATTTTGGTCCATACGCCACACCTTGAGGACAAGTTGAAGGGGACTAAACTTATAGTTGACGCATTGAAGGCCGATTCGCGCATCAATCCGGGGCGGGTGGTCATCGATCATGTCGAGGAACACACCATTGAATTGGTTTTGGATGCGGGCTTTTGGGCGGGGATGACGCTGTACCCGGAATCCAAATGCACGGCGGCGCGCGCGGTGGACATGATCGAAAAGTATGGGAACGAGCGCCTGTGGATGAACAGCGCGTGCGATTGGGGAGTGAGTGTGCCGCTGGCGGTTCCTCGCGCGGCGCTGGAGATGCGGCTGCGCGGGCATGACTTGCGGGAAATTGATAAGCTCGTTTTCGCGAACCCGCTAAAATTCCTGAGCCAGTCCAAAAAATTTCGCTCGCCCATGTAGCAAATGCTGCTCGCCAAAGGCCATCATCTTGCCTACTGCGGAAATATTCACCGCGGGGAAACGTGGGCGGAAACTTTCAGCGCGCTGACCACTTACACACTCGCTGTCAAAGAGCGCGTGGCACCCGCGAAGCGTTTCGGCATTGGGCTGCGATTGAGCGACCGGGCTTCGCGCGAATTGAGCCAGGGCGCAGCGCTTGCGGATTTCCAGCGGTGGTTGGAGCGACACAATTGCTACGTTTTTACGATCAATGGATTTCCCTTCGGGCAATTTCACGGCCTGCGGGTAAAGGAGCAGGTTTATTCGCCGGATTGGACGACGCCCGAGCGGCTTGATTACACGAACCGGCTGTTTGATTTGCTGGCGCAATTGTTGCCGGCTGGGGTTGAAGGGAGCGTCAGCACGCTGCCTGGATCGTTCAAGGAATTTATATCGACGCCAGAGCAGGAGGAGCGAATTTTTTCCAACATCGCTTCCTGCGCGGAGCATGTTGTAAGTGTTGCGGAGAAAACGGGTCGCACGCTGCACCTTGGCTTGGAGCCTGAGCCGCTTGGTTATTTCGAAACGACGGATGAAACCGTGCGATTTTTCGATCGATTGCGCGAACGTTGCGAAAATAGAGAAGCAATTACAAAGTGCGTGGGAGTGAATTATGACACGTGCCATCTAGCGATTGAATACGAGGAGACGCGCGAGGCGCTTGCGAAATTGCGGAAGCATGGAATCAAAATTTCGAAGTTACACCTGAGTTCGGCGCTGAAGGCGCGTCCGACGGCGGCCGCGCGCACGGGACTGGAAGCGTTCGCCGAGGATGTCTATCTGCATCAAGTCGTGGCGCGGGACGCTGGAGGAAAATTGACGCGATATCGCGATCTGGATGTGGCGTTAAGCTCCCAGATTTCTTTTGAAGAATGGCGGGTCCACTTTCACATCCCGTTGCATTGCCCGCCTTCGGCGTGGTTTGAGCCGACGACGGACCACCTGCTCGGGGTGCTGGACGTTTTGGCGGAGGAGCCGGGACTTTGCTCCCATTTGGAAATGGAAACGTACACGTGGGAAGTGCTGCCGCCGGAATTGAAGGGGCGCGATGTGGTTGACAGTCTTGCCGCCGAATATCATTGGTGCCTGGGACATTTGCGGGAACGGGGACTGGCGTGAACCTGATTCGGCGGCCATCTCGACTGCGGATTTTTCTCGTTCTGGGGCGGGTCTCCAATTTGCCCACGGTATGGTCGGATTGTTTGGCGGCATGGGTACTCGGAAGCGGAGGCTCGGTCGCAAGGCTCATCTGTGTCACGACTTCGATGAGTTTTCTGTATGTGGGCGGGATGTTTCTCAATGATGCGTTCGACGCGGATTTTGACCAGCGACATCGCCGGAGCCGGCCGATTCCATCGGGCGCAATAACCGAAACGGCGGTATGGCAGTGGGGATTTTTGTGGATGATCCTGGGATTGCTGGGCGTTGCGTGGCTTGGGATCGCTCCGTTGATTTTTGCGCTATCGTTGAGTGCTTGCATTGTCGCTTACAACGCGATCCACAAGTGGACGCCTCTTGCGCCGCTGTTGATGGGGGCGTGCCGATTGGGAGTTTATCTGACTGCGGCATCGGCGGCACCGGACGGGGTGAATGGGGAAATTGTTTGGAAAGGAGCGGCGCTTGCGCTCTACATAGCGGGATTGAGCTGGGTGGCGCGCAAAGAGAGCGGGAGCGCGGCAGTCAACTATTGGCCGTGTATTTTACTTGCCGCGCCCATTTTCATGGCGGTCTGCATTGACGACGGGCCTTCGAGCGGAGCGGCGGTCGTGTTTTCCAGTGTGCTGGCTGCGTGGACAGTCTGGGCACTTACGCGGAGCATCGGGCCAACCCGCAACATAGGGCTAATGATTTCCCGGCTTCTAGCTGGGATTGTGCTGGTCGATGCCCTCGCGGTTGCCCGCATAGGAGTGCCGTGGATGGGCCTATTTCCCCTGTGGTTTGCGCTTGCGCTGTTGTTGCAACGGTTCATTCCGGCGACGTAATTCTTTTAGTCAACTGATAAGTAATTGACACTTTTCCTTTCGCGATTGCACAAGCTGATGTATAATACAATTAAGAAACGGGAGGAAAAATAGAATATGAAAAAACGAAGTTGGAGCAGAAAGAAAATCAGCGACGAATTTACCGGGCTGCTCAAGGCTGACGGCACGCCGATGTCGCGCCAGCAAGTTCATATGATGCGCAAAAAGGCGCGCGGAATTTGTTTGACGTGCGGGGCGGCAGCCGTCGGCGTTTACTGCCTGAAACACACCATCGCGGCGCGAGAGCGCATGCGCACGAAGCTGAAGTATCGCCGCCGGCTGCGGAAGTCGCCAAGCTATGTCCTGGCGAAACAATCCGGGTCAAAGCGCGGGGGGCGCCGCAGGGCTTAAATTGGGACGCATGCCGCGGTCGCGACTTCGCGCCCGAATGGCAGCCCACAATTAAAGCTTCTTCGCCGGGGGTTCGGGTTCGCGCCGGAAGTGGCTGTAAATAACAAATCCTCCCAAAAGAACCCCGAGAACAAGGCCGGCACTGCTGACATAGAGGAACGTCAGCGGCGGCTGGAACCGAAATTCCACAGTGTGATGTCCGACCGGCAGGAATACACCTTGCATGATGTAGTTGCAGCGGAGCAGTGGCGCTGATTTCCCATCGACCCACGCTCTCCACCATTCGCTGGTGCGGTCGTTCAGGAGCAGCACAGCGGGGGTTTTCGCGTCCGCCTCGAGTACGACGTGTTTTGATTGATAATGAGTAATGGCGGCGGTGCCGGCGTCGGCATCGGGGGAGCCTGGCTTTTCGGACAGCGGAATATTTGTCGAGACGATCACGGTCTTGTGCGGATCGAAGGCTTGGGACATGAGCGTTTGTAACGTGGCCGCATCGTCCTCAATCTGCCAGTTGGAATAAAGTTTGGTTCGCGGCAGCGCGTTTTTGTATTCGATCAGCGCGAGCGGGCCGTCGGAATTGGTCACCACAGTGTAGTCTCCCGCGTCTTCCACAGTCTCGACGCCTGGCTTTTGCGCCATGCTCATTCGGAAAAGAGTGCGAAAGCTGTTGGTCGGCATCACAAAATTATTCAGAACATCCGCGAGCCGGGCGTCGGCGAAAATGTAACGGGTATTCGTCAATTCCCACAGGCGGGCGGAGGCAGTGCATTGCACAACCCAATTCCAAATGCCCTTCGGCTCGGTTTCGCGGGGGTGAGTGGAGGCCCATTGGATTGCCGCGGGAGACAAATCCGCTCCACTGTGGACGGCGAAATTGTTGATATAGCTCCCGTCCAGCGGCGGCATGCGGGGCGCCTGGTCAATTTCAAGCGATTCGATGTCGTTGTAAGGATAGTCGTTCTCCAGCCACCAATGACAGAGGGCGGCGAAATTTTGATCGACTGGGGAAAGAGCGAGATCGTAGCCGCCCATCGGCGAAAAGCGGGAGACGACGCGATGCTCCCAAGGAGTTTGCCGGAGGACATCGACCACGGGGTTCATCGTGTACTTTTCCTTGTAATTGAAATAGCGGATCCAGGGGGCATCGGCGCGGGCGAGATCGCAAATCATGATCGCCGCCAGGCCAGTCCACGCATACACGGCCTTTCTTCCCGAGAAAGCGCCCGTGAGAATCAGGAAAATCAAGCCCGCCGAAATTGTCAAGTATATTACGTAATCGCCCACTTCGCTGATGCTGAAGGAGGCGATTTGCGGCGCCAGATCGGAGAGGCCGCCGCCAAAGCCATTGTTGTTAAGATATTCGACCAGGTCCGCGCGGGAAGAGGCGAGGATCAGATAAGCGGCGGCGGAGGCGAGGATTGCGATCACGCAGCCGATTGCCCATTTTTTGTCGAAGCTGGCGAGTTTTTTCATTCCCGCCATGACAGTGGCTGAGAATTTAGAGTTTTTGGCCGCGGGAGCGGCGAGGTAGCGGCGATGAAGGGCTTCGAGGCCATAGCCGGAAAGAATGATGAGGGAGATGTTCAAGGGATGCATGAACTTCATCGGGCTGCGGATATTCGTGAGGTACGGCAATTCGTAAACGAGCCTGAAAACGAAGAAATGCTGGCCCCACGCCGCCATCAGAGAAAAGAGCGCGGCGCATCCCCAAAACCAGACCGAGCGGCGTTCCAGGAGAGAGTAGGGGGAATCCTTCGTGCGGAAAGAATTGGCAAGCCCAAAGACCCCCAGCAGGCAAACGAGCAGTCCCGCATATTCGCCGGAACCTGTGTGACGCAATTGCACGCCGCTGTTTTTTGACTTGTTGAACGATTTCCTTTCGCGCCCGGAGATCATTGCCTTGCATGATGTCCTGAATCTCCTTGGGCGTGCCGAGGAACGCGGCGGCGCGGACGCGGACAGTGGGATCGCTGCTTTGCAATTCGCCGATTCGCGGGTCTTCGGCTACGGTGCCCCAATAGGAACCGGATTTGTCCTGGGAAGTTGTAAATTCCCGGAGGCGATAGCCGAACAAGCCTGGAATGAAGACGCGGAGCGATTCCAGTTTGGGAATGCTCCATTGGACGGTGAAATCCCAGCGCGCTTCCTTATCGCGTTCGCTACCGGCGGAAACGGAGCCGCCGAGTTGGGTGCCGACGAGGGTGTAGAGAGTGCTTGCGGAAATGAATACGGCGAAAAACACGACGAGCGCGCCGGTGCCAACGGCTTTTGCGACGGCACGCGGCAGGTCGGGTTCGGTTGCCACGAAATAGAACAGCATGAAGACGGCGAAGTAGATGCTGAAAACCGCCCCGACATCGAATCCCTCCATGACGACCATTCCGATGGAAAGGCCGGTGAGGATGCCTTTGATCCAGAGTTGCCGGATGTGCGGAGTTACCAGGATGCCGAGCGCGACGAACACCATCCCGGCTGAAACATCCCAGGTTCCGAGGCCCCAGCAGGCGTTGGAGAAAAAGTGCATGTTAAGGCCGGCGCCGAGGCCGGCAATGACGCAGACCATTGGCGCAAAACGCAATTGCCGCAAAAAGAACCACGCGCAACAGCCGAGGAACACCATCGTCAGAGGCGGATAGACTTTCAGGTAATGTTCGGGCGAGAACAGAGTCAAGAACAAAATTGACCATGACGGGGACGAAGAAGGAACCGCTCCGCCCAGCCACCAGAAGTCCGCCCAATACCCCGCAAAAATGCCCGGCAGCCGGGTCGAGCTTTCTTTCATCGCGCCCAGCGCGGAATCATTTGCGAAAAAGACTTCATAAGGAAGAAATCCCCGGTGGCAAAGCACGGCGAAGCTCCCGCAAAGAAGCAGCAACAAGAGCCAAAAACGGCCGCTTTGCGGCCGGTCGTTGGAGATGGATTGTCCGCCGCTCATAGCAAATTTTTCACGGCAATAAGCAATAATGTATCAAGCATAGGACATATGGGCGTTTAATTTCGTTCACAGAAAACGGCACAGGATACGGAAAAGGGGCTTAATGCCAATCGCCTTTTTTGCCGGCGATGACGGACGCCTCAACGTGCGGCTCGACAATATGCTTCAAAATGAGGTTTGTGTAGGTTTCAGGACCAAACAGTTTCATCCTGTCACCGCGCACGAAATTTTCGATGGCGTCGAGATAGTCCTGATATTTCTTCTCTGTCATGCCGGTCAAATATTGGTAGAGGCTTGGGTAATCCGGAAAATTGCGCTTGTCAATAAAGGTTTCAGGCGGGATGTAATCGGTCACATCGGGTGCGCCAATGTAAACCGGAACGCACCCCGCAAAAAAGGCGTCGAAGATTTTCTCCGTTACGTAGCCGGGGAAGGCCGCGTTTTCGTAGGCAATGGCAAATTTGTAAGCGCGCATGACGGCGTTCTTGCTTTTCACTGTCCCGCGAAATGACGGAAAACGGCGGACTTTTCCGGCGTTCGGGAATTTAGAGTAAACCTTTTGAAGGCCCATATTCAAACGGGAAAGTTTGCCGCGAAAGTAGAGGCGGTCCCAATTCGTGCCATACAGGTCGAACTGATCTGGATGCTCTCGTTCAAACCAACGTATTGCTTTTACGCGCTCGGAATACAACTCGGCGTTGTGGCCGCTGTATTTTTGACTGACCACCGTCACACAGAATTTTGTTTTTTCGGCGCGGTTGATGGAGAAAGGGGAAGGAATCCCGATGGGCAGATACATTTTGATGTATTTTTTTCTATCGACCCACGTCGGATCCCACGTGAAAACTTTTTCAAACGGGCGATGGTTGCGGCGCCAGTAGTTGTCCGGCCGGTTGGCGGGATTCTCGAACAAAAAGAGATAGAGTTTTATCTCCCCCATTTTTTGAAGTTGCCGGTAGTAGGAATTTAAAAATGTTGGATGATCGAAGAAAATGGCGGCGTCAAAACTCTCCAGCTTGGCCATGTCCAGCGTGTTGACTTGATGGCCGAGGCTTCGGAGCTGTCGGGCCATATAAACCCCTGGGTAGGACAAATTATCGCCCAGCGCGGAGGCGCTGTCCTCGAACATCCGGTTGGCGTTGTAAAACCGGTAAAAATTCCAAAAGCCGAGATTCATGCCGAAGGTTGACGATATTGGAAATTTTTTTTGACGCAAGGAATGGGCGAAGGCGAACTTACCCCCGGCCCTTGGCCAGACGATCTTGCGCACTTAAACCGTAAACATGGCGGAATTTCATTTCGAGTTCGTCGATTTGCAGACGCCCCTTCGCGATATAATCATCCGCGCCCCGTTTCATCGCATCCACCGCCAATTCCTCCGATCCGTACGCCGTCATCAGGATGCAAATCGGCGGCTTTGGAAGCGATTTCGCTCGCGCGATCAATTTCATCCCATCCTCCTGCGGCAACCGGAAATCTGTCAATAATACCGCGAAATGCTGCTCCTCAAGAAGCGCCATCGCCGACTTCGCGTCCTCCGCCACCCACACGTCATATTGGTCTTCCAGCGCCGCGCGCAATCCTTCCCGCGTGGGCTTTTCGTCATCGACGATAAGCAGCATCGGCTTCATGCTTTCATCGCCTCCAACAATCGCGGCTGCCGTTCGTGCGAGGGAAGTTGAATGCGAAAGGTCGTCCCCTGCCCCACATGGCTTTCC
>Ga0206812_1057_pt3 | contig 23948 bp, 20 predicted proteins | sample Alteio_BWOrgCont_54_FD_152912 | JGI IMG/M metagenome (GOLD analysis project Ga0206812, IMG submission 152912) | Enriched cells from forest soil in Barre Woods Harvard Forest LTER site, Petersham, Massachusetts, United States -... | ecosystem: Environmental > Terrestrial > Soil > Temperate forest >... | reverse complement strand
ATCCATGCAAAGAATATCCAGAACGGCAAGACCGCTGAACAGTCGGCTCGCGAACTGCAAGGCTTTTGTCTATTGCTCCGCCACCTGACCACGATCCGGTTTGACGCGGTCCAATATCCTGACCGGATGCAAATCGAGTTGCACGGCGGCTGGAAATGAGCGAGGGAATCAAAGTTAGCCCCAAGACGTGAAGCTCAATTCGAGGCTTCAGGGCATCGTGGCCGAGGTGCTCCGCAACTTGGCGCCGAGTCGCGGAGCGACACGGTCACAAGTCGGGCCTTCATCCGATTGACAACAAGGTTGCGACCGATGCAAAACGTTGTTCCACCTGACGGTTTACTCGCACCGTATAATGGGAATCGCGAAAGGGTCTGGACAGCGCGTGAAGCGGCCCATCTGCTGGCCCGTGCGCAGTTCGGATTTTCACCAACCGAACTCGATCGCTCGGTAGCAGACGGATTGCCAGGGACTGTGGATCGGTTGCTGACGCCGCAGCCGGAATCGGCGGAATTCCAGCAGTCCGAAACTGTTCTTCGAAAAACAGCGTTGGCGACAGGCGAAATCGCGGATCTCAAGATTTGGTGGCTGTACCGGATGTGGTCTTCAGCAAACCCACTGGCCGAGAAAGTGGCTTTGTTCTGGCACAACCATTTTGCCACTTCAAACGACAAGGTGGCATCCGTTCCCCAGATGCTCGCACAAAATGATTTGATTCGTGCCGAGGGGCTCGGCGATTTCAAGCGGCTGTTGCATGGGATGGCACGCGATACGGCCATGCTGGTCTGGCTCGACGGCAACGCCAATAGAAAGCGGCATCCCAATGAAAACTTTGCTCGCGAGATCATGGAACTGTTTGCCCTGGGAGTGGGGAACTATACGGAAAAGGATATCCAGGAAGCGGCCCGCGCCTTCAGTGGCTGGCATGTGCGCGAAGGGGCGTTCTGGTTCAATCAACTGCAGCACGATGATTCTGCGAAGACGGTGTTTGGCAAAACGGGGAATTACGACGGGGCGTCCATTGTTGATCTCTGTCTGGCTCAACCCGCCTGTTCACGATTTCTTGCGAACAAACTACTGAAAACCTTCGTTTGTCCTGAGCCATCCGCGGCGATGATATCGGCGGTTGGACTGCGGATTCAGCAATACGACTATGCCATGACTCCGGTACTTCGTGAACTGCTGCAGTCCCAGTTGTTTTATGACACTGACTTTCGAAAGTCTCTGATCAAGTCGCCGTTGGACTTGGTGGTTGGATCGCTAAGGTCACTGGCAGCGACTGTCAAGTGGTCACTCATTGTGAAGCGTCTGGCGGATCTTGGGCAGGACATCTTCGAACCGCCGTCCGTCAAAGGCTGGGAAGGGGGCCGATTGTGGATCAACTCGTCAACCCTTCTGCTGCGAACCAACTTTGCCACGGAAATCGCGTCGGGTGAACAGATCTGTACATTGCTGAAGGGGATTGTGGATGGAGCGGAGGGGGCGAGTGAGTCTGTGGTAGCTCGATTGGAGCGATTACTGCTGGAAGGAGATGTCGCCCCGGCGTTGCACAGCGAAATCCTGACTCACCATCAACAGTCAGAGGGGGAAGCGACCATGAAATTGCGTTCCGTTCTGCAACTGATGATGTCGCTGCCTGAGTACCAATTGTATTGACCAGAAAGAACAAATCATGCTTCCTTCATCATCGCGACGCGAATTTCTAAAGCTGCTGGGTGTTACCGGAGGGATCTCGCTGGGGGCATTGCCACCACGGTTCCTGGTTCGGGCCGCGGAATCACCGGCCGCTATTTCGTATGACAAACGCGTCATGGTGCTGATCCAGTTGGCGGGAGGCAACGATGGTCTGAATACGGTCGTGCCCTACGCCGATCCGGCTTACGAAAAGGCGCGCCCGGGGATCGGTATTCCAAAGCCGCAAGTTCTGAAGTTAAACGGTGAATTCGGGCTGCATCCCAGTCTGACAGGATTGCGAGAACTTTATGACGAAGGAAAGCTGGCCATCGTCCAGGGGGTCGGCTATCCGAATCCCGATCGATCGCACTTTCGGTCGATGGATATCTGGCAATCGGCCCAACCGGAAAATGAAACACCGCGCGATGGTTGGCTGGGGCGGGGACTGGAATGGCGGTTTGAAAAGCGCCCCGAACTGGCGGAAGGGCTGACGATTGGAACGGACAAGCTGCCGCTCGCGTTCGCCAGTACCCGCATCAACGTTCCCACTTTGCGACGCCTGGAGGATTTTCAGTTAATTGACGGGCATGGGTCTGCTCTAAATCGGGATTTGACTCGCATTGCGCAAAAGCGACTGGCAGAAAGCCGGGATTCAGCAATTGGCGAACTCGACTTTCTCCGGCGCGCCACGACGACGGCACTGACCAGCGCGGACCGGTTGAAGAGCCTGTCATCGGCGTATCGCACGACGGTGAGTTACCCGAGCACAGGGTTGGCCAATCGGCTGAAGCTAATCGCTCAAATGCTGACGGCGGATCTTCCCACTCGGATCTTCTTTGTATCGCTCGACGGCTTCGATACTCACTCGCAACAGCAGCCGGGTCACTCTGCCTTGATGGCGGAACTCTCCGGCGCGATTCGTGCATTTGAACAAGATCTGGTCGAGCACAAGTTATCCGATCGAGTTTGCCTGGCAACGTTTTCTGAGTTTGGCCGTCGCGTGGCCGAAAACGGCAGCTTGGGAACGGATCACGGCGCGGCGTCGATGTTGTTTGCACTGACACCAACCGGCAAATCTGGTTTCCACGGCCAGCATCCCAGCTTGACCGACCTGACTGATGGCGACCTGAAATTCAACATCGATTTCCGGTCAGTGTATGCGACCGTGCTGGATAGGTGGCTGGAGATTCCGTCTCAAAATATTCTTGGCAGCAAATTCGATCCGATGGGATTTATCTAGCTATCTGCCAGCAACTGCATCATCCGCTCTCCACGCGGAATTTCCGGGAGATCTCCCTGCGCAGACAGCCCCAGTTGAAGCAGCAAATGTTCGGCCTGCTCGAAGGGGCAACGGCGTTCCCATTTGGCAACGATTCGCTGAAAGTCGGCGTCGCGCAATGCATCTGCCATGGAATCATGGCGATGAATTTGGTGGGCTGGATTCGCGGCCATCAGCTTCTCGCGACACCGCTCAGCCACGTCCAGCCAACCGGCACGACACGCTTCGGCGGCCGCCAACAGATAGAAGCGGTCCCGCTCTAACGCCTGGTGCTTCCGGTCCGAAATCACGGCTAGCTGCACGTAGGCACACATTGCTGTTTCGTGGTCGGACATGGAGAGAAGTGGATTGGGAATAGTGGGTCGTGGATAGGAGAAGATTTGGCTCAATAGGGTAACCGCAAGCCGTCATAGGATAATTCGACTCCCGCGGGCAAACGAGCGTTGGTTTCGGTGTATTCAAGATAGTGCGAGATATGGGTTAGATACGCTCGTTTCGGTTTGGCGCGTTCAATGGCGGCCAGAGCTTGTGGGATGCCGAAATGAGTGGCGTGGGGTTCGTCCCGCAAAGCGTCGATGATCAGAACATCCAGATCTTTCAGCAGCGGCCAGCTTTCGTCCGGGATGAAGCTGACGTCGGTACAAAACGCAACGTCACCAATTCGAAAGCCCAATACGGGCAGCTTGCCATGCATCAAACGAATGGGTTGGACTTTGATCCCCAATAGGTCGAACGGAGCCAGGCCGATGCGCCGGAATTCAAGCTGTGGGATCGCTCCGTGGTGCAGGTCGGGATCGGGAAGTGCGAATGCGTAGGAAAACGAGGCGCGAATCTGGTTCTCGACGATCTCTTCGCAGTACAGCGGGACGGGAGCTTTCAGACGATATCCGAAGAGTCGCAGGTCATCGAGTCCAAACAGGTGATCGGCATGGCTGTGTGTGTAAACCACAGCGTGAACCACATCGATCCGTTCACGCAGGAGTTGAATGCGAAGCTCTGGTGACGTGTCGATCAGGAAAACTCCTTCGGGCGTCCGAAGCGCCACGCCGGTGCGAGTCCGGTTATTGCGGGGATTGGTTGACGAGCAAACCGGGCAGTGGCATCCGATGATGGGGACGCCGTGGCTGGTTCCCGTCCCAAGCAGAATTAATTCCCGCGAAGAACTGATAGGTGCAGACATTGATGGTGCGTCGAGGGGCATTTCAAGTTCGAAGAAATCTTACCGGTGGTCGTGTCGACGACTGTACGACCCACGAAGTGTAACACGGCTGCGACGATTCCGCAGTCGAACGGTTTCTAATCAAGGTTGCTCAAAACGCAAGCGACACCCCGGAGTTGGTTGCCGCAAATACAATATTTACCAAAGTGAACACTGCGGAAAACAAGGCTGTTTTCGCAAGCGATCAGATTCAAGGCTCGGTCGGCACGATGGTTGCGATGTCGCTCAGACGTCGAAATGACTTCGACTTGACCGCCGCACGGATGCAATCGCTCTCAAAAATTACCGAGCGGTCGATTCCACCAAGGGTAGTTCGGCTGGAGGTGTAGCCGGAGACGGTCCGATGGCCGTCACCGGGCGAGCGCCTATGCTTCCAGTCGACTACTCTTTCTTTGACCGCCGTTTTCCGTATCCTATTTCCTGCGGGATCTTTCCGTTCTCTGCTTTTCGCGATAGCCTTCCTGTGGATTGTCCTGTCGAAGAGCACTCAGAGAACGTCAAAATGAGCGGATCCAACACTCCGTCCAGCAACGAATTATTGCGTGTGCTGAGTCTGGAAAGCCGTCGCGCAGAAGAGATGCGATCATTGATCGAGAGACACGGCGCTGTGCCTACAATCGCCCCCTCCATGCGGGAAGTTCCGCTGGAAGAAAACCGTGATGCGCTGACCTTCGCCGCAGAGCTGCTGGCGGGAAAAATCCAGATCGTCGTTTTTTTAACAGGCGTTGGCGCAACTGCATTGATGGATGTACTTTGTACTCGTTGGCCTCGCGAAACGCTACTGGCGGCACTCGACCTCTGTGTGATTGTCGTTCGAGGCCCGAAGCCGACCGCTGTGTTACTGGAATGGGGTCTACGCATCAACCATCGGGCTCCAGAGCCCAATACCTGGCGCGAACTCATGGCAACCTTGATCGATGGCGTCCCTCTGTTGGGGCAACGCATTGCGATTCAGGAGTATGGAAAGCCTAATCCAGACCTCTATTCGGAACTGAAACGGCGAGGCGCCTTGGTGTTGCCAGTCCCAGTTTATCGCTGGGCGCTGCCCGAAGATGTGGCACCGCTTCGCCGGGCGGTACAGCAGACAATCGCGGGAGACTTCGATTTGATTCTTTTCACAAGTGCACAGCAGTTCCACAACGCCTTGCAGGTTGCCGATGAAACGGGCTGTAGCGATCAATGGTTGGATGCAGCCAATCGATGCGTGATCGCATCAATTGGTCCGACCGCATCGGAAACCTTGGAAAGCGGGGGATTAGGGGTCGATTTGCAGCCATCACATCCCAAGATGGGGCCGCTGGTTCGCGAATCGCTTGCCGCAGCAACATCGATCTTATCCGTAAAGCGGGCGAAACGCGTTTGATGGGTGATGGTGGGACAAATAGGCATTTCGTTGCAGAGAACCCTATTTTCCCTGCGGACCCCTTGTTCGGGTGCGGTCGGATTCCTATCAGCGGTTCGGATCGGTTCTGGAACCCAATTGACGGTATTTTAAGCAACCAGCCTTCGTTGAGTTGCACGTTCGCCATAACGTGTTACGATGCCGCCGTTTCTTTGGGACATTTTTTGCGAAAAGTATCCCGGAGATCGCCGAGTCGTCTACGACTTGGAGCCGGACGTTTTTTGAAGGTGATCTGTCAGCTCGTTTGTGTCGGACCGCCTGAGTTGTTGTTTTGTGTTGGTAGGTTGCGTGTAGGTGCCAGGATGTTTTCTTTCCTCGGCGAACTGATTGCTCTGGCAACTTGGCTGTTTCAGCGAGGTTGTTGGAATCTGAGATGTGCGGCGGGACTTGCGCAGGCGTTGCCTGCGGAGCGGGAACTGTTGTTTCGTCTTTGGATCGGTTCGTGCAGTTTTTCTCGGCCGGAAAGCGCCGCGCAATGGCTTGCGGTTGGTCCACCGTGGGACCAGTCGACAGGCTGGCTCGGTTGTTCGATCTGGTCACTTAAACCTGCGATGGTTTCCATTCCGTCGCGTCGTTCAATTCGCAGCTAATCCTCTCGATTCGACAATCCGTTCGCTCCTTTCAGTTCGCGGTTGAGATCGCGAACTCGAATCGTCGTAGACGAAATTCTCACCGCGCGCGCTGGTGCAGCGGATCGTCGGCGCCTCCGGACAAATTGAGAGGCGTGTAACCAACGTGCAGTATCTTCCCGTCGCAATTGCGTTGTTGTTCGGAGGGGCCATCGGCTTCTTCGTCGAGCGGTTGGTCCGTGGCGGAGCTTATAAAACTCGCGACGAGATTGTCGAACAGGCGAAACGCGAAGCGGAAAATGTTGCGAAATCGGCAGAGCTTGTCGCCAAGGAAGAAGGATTGCGTCGCCGCGAAGTCCTTGATAAGGAGCTGAATGCAGCCCGGGACGAGTTGCGCAATCAGGAACGCCAGCTCGATAAGAGAGAATCCGGCATCAAGGAGCAAATTGACGACATCGCCAAGAAGGAGCGGATGCTCGAAACGACGCAGCACAAGCTGATGGAACGCAACAAGGCGATTGAGGCCAAGGAAAAGGAACTCGACAGGATTTTGAAGCAGGAACAGGAACAGTTGTACAAGATCAGCGGCCTGGATCAGAAGGCCGCGACCGACATGTTGCTGACCCAGTTGGAACGCGAACTGAAGAATGAGACCGGCGCCCTGATCCTGAAGCATGAAGCGGAAGTGAAGCAGCAATCCGAACGCGTGGCTCGCGAAGTCATCGGGATGGCGATCCAGCGATATGCGTCGGCTCACACTTCTGAATCGACTGTCTCGACGATTGATATCCCCAGCGACGAGATGAAGGGTCGGATTATCGGGCGGGAAGGGCGTAACATCCGCGCCTTCGAGAAGGCGACGGGCGTCGACGTGATTGTCGACGATACTCCTGGAGTCGTTGTCGTCTCGGCCTTCGACAGCGTGCGGCGCGAAACGGCCAAACAGGCTCTCGTCAAGCTGATTCAGGATGGACGCATCCATCCGACTCGCATCGATGAAATTGTGCTGGAAACTCAGAAGGAAATGGAAGCTTTTATCCGTCGTCAGGGGAATGAAGCGGCTCAGGAAGCTGGAGTTCCCCATCTGCACGAGAAAGTGCTCGATTTGATGGGCCGCTTGCACTTCCGTACCAGCTACAGCCAAAACGTGCTTCGGCATTCGATTGAAGTGTCACATCTGACAGGATTGATGGCCGAACAACTGGGCCTGAATGGCAACCTCGGCCGTCGCTGCGGGTTTCTGCACGACATCGGTAAGGCAGCGGATCATGAGATGGAAGGGGGCCATCCGGCAGTCGGCGCTGAGTTGTTGAAGCGATATGGAGAAAAGGGTGAAGTTGTTCACGCGGCACTAGGCCATCATGACGACATTCGTCCCGATTACATCTACACCGTTCTCGTGGCTGCCGCAGACGCCTGTTCGGCATCGCGGCCAGGGGCTCGACGCGAAACGCTGGAAAAATACGTTCGCCGCCTGGAAGAACTGGAGTCACTGGCCTGTGGTTTCCCAGGCGTCGAACAAGCGTTTGCCGTTCAAGCCGGACGCGAGATCCGCGTGATCGTGAATCCACAGGATGTCAGTGATCGAGAAGCGGCCCGCCTGTGTCGTGATTTGGCCACTGCCATCGAACAATCGCTAACATATCCCGGTGAGGTCAAAGTTACGGTGTTGCGGGAAACTCGCGTTGTTGAATTCGCCAAGTAGAACGTCGTCTGCCTGGCCATCCTCGATTCACGCGATTTTGGGTATTCTTTAGAGAGGCGAGACGGTTGAAGTCCACTTCTCTACTTGGGAATATCGCATGACGTTCCTGTACACGGATAACCATTTCCTCGATCACGAAACAGGCACACATGTCGAGTGCATGGAACGTCTGAAGGCGATCACAGCAGAGTTGACTCGGACGGGACTAGCGGCCAAGTGTGCGGCCGCTCCGACTCGAGTCGCGACGACAGACGAAATCGCCGGTATTCATGGTGTGATGTATATCAACCGCGTGGCCGAATATGCCAAGGCAGGCGGAGGATGGATCGAACAGGACACGTTCCTCTCCCCCAAATCATATGTTGTGGCCTGCAGAGCCGCGGGAACAGGCTTGGCAGCGGTGGATGCTGTGATGAAGGGGCCGGACAGGACCGCCCTTTGTCTGGTCAGGCCGCCCGGTCATCATGCGTTGGCTCATGATGCGATGGGGTTTTGCCTGTTCAATAATATTGCCCTGGCGGCCGATCATGCCGTCAAACATCACAAGCTGGAACGCGTGCTGGTCATTGACTGGGACGTCCACCACGGCAACGGAACGCAGGATGTTTTCTACGAACGGGACGACGTCTGGTTCCTGTCAGTGCATCGTTCGCCGTTCTATCCCGGGACCGGTAAGAAGGACGAGACGGGAACGGGCAAGGGACTGGGGACAAAGTTCAACTTGCCCGTCGCCTTTGGGACTTCGCGAAAAGACTATCTGGCACAGTTCGAATCACTCCTGACCGACGCCGCATCGAAATGCAAACCACAATTGGTCCTGATCAGTGCCGGCTTCGATGCCCATGCGGCCGATCCGATCGGGTCACTTGGTTTGCAAACAGAAGACTTTGAAACACTGACAAAAATGGTTTGCCAGGTCGCTGAATCCTTTTGTCAGGGACGTCTCGTGAGCTGTCTGGAAGGTGGCTACAACGTTCAAAAGCTGGCCGAGTCGGTCGCCTGCCATCTACAGACGTTGATGGCGGAGGAAAAAGTCACGAAATGAAAGTGACGAGTCACGAGTCCAGAAGAATAGAATTCCTCGTCACTCGTCACTCGTCACTCGTCACTCGTCACTCGTCACTCGTCACTCGTCACTCGTCACTCGTCACTCGTCACTCGTCACTCGTCACTCGTCACGACTTCCCCATTTTTCGCGGACTCCCGAAGCAAATTCAGAGAATCTCGTGTCAGTTGTTCTACGATGTCCTTCATCTCCGGTTGATCGACTCCCGGTGTCAGAGAGAAACCTGATCGTTCTGCAACAAGCAAATTCAGCAGCGTGCCGACGAGCCCGTGGCCAGTGCCGCCGTTCTCTGCCGAACCATTGGAGGTTGTAAAGAGCCGTTCGGGGACGAGTGGTTGCGTCGCATGAGCCAATTCCCTTGATGCGAGTGTCAGCGCGAACAGTCGCGGATCGCCGTATGACGTGATCTTGCGTTGCAGCACACTGGCTTCCGCCATCCCCTGCTGCAAGATGCGCTGGGCTTCTCCTCGGCCCGTCAACCGCGTTTTCTGACTTTCGGCTTCGGCCAGAATGCGGACCTGCTCGGCATGCCGTCGTGCTCTCGCGAGTTCGGCGTCACCTTCGCACTCCGCCATTTGGACCTTCAGGCGCGTGTTGGTCAGTTCCGTTTGAGCCTGCATGATCGTTCGATCGTTTTGACGTCGGGCCAACGCGAGTTCAGAATCGCCCTTGCTTTCGGCGATTTGCACCTGCAGCCTGGCGTTGGTCAATTGCGTCTGCATTTCTGCTTGAGCCTTGGCTTCATTGAGTGTCCGCAGCTTGTCATTGGCTTCGCGTTGACGTTCGTAGGTTTCCAATTGCTCGATCGAAAGTTGCCGCATCCGAAGCTGTTCCAGCAGCGATTCAATCTTGCCGTCGGCTTCGGCCGTGTCTGGCTTGCCGATCAAGACGTCCACGCATTCAATGTCGAATTCGTGGAACCGGCGGCGCAGTTCGGCCAGCGCTTCTCGCTGAATCACATCGCGATCGTGCAGCAGTTGAAGCATTGTCTTGCGATGGGCGATGTCACGGAAATATGCCGACAGCAATGGATCGAGAGTTTGCGTGATCAGCTTCTTGACGTCGCCGAATCGCTGAATGACGCTCGGAGCACGCTGATAGTCAATGTGAACGACGACCGACAGCGGCAAGGATGGTTCATAGGCGTCGCGCGTTACAAGATCGATTGACCGCAAGTTCTCGTCGTAACGATGAGTCTCCATCCGCCCCGTGATCCAGTGGAGCACAAAGTTCGTCGTCGGGACCAGGACGATTTTCCCGGCATAGGTGTTGAACGCGTACTTGCCTGGTCCCAGCGGTCGTTCCCAGACGCCACGCTCACCTTCGGCAACGCGTTCGCCGTGACGGAATGCCGCACCGGAAAGGTCGCTGCCAGTCCGTCCGTAGTAACTGACGACCACGCCGACGTAGCCGATTGGAACGACGGTCTTGGGATTCGTCTCCACGCTCGCGAACCAGCGATTGATAAAGTAGGTGCCGTCCGTCAGCGTTTGGTATTGTCGTCCGCGTCTCCCCCCGGCTGCCAGAAAGGCTTCGGGATCCTGGAAGTTATTGTGGTCGTGATCGGGTTTGCCATCGTTTCCAACAGGTGGAGCGATCAATTCGCCAGCAGCCAGAGACGCGCCGTCGTGAATCGTCACGATTCCAATCGTGTCATCGGCAACCGTTCCATCGGCCGGTACGGATTCCGGCAATGCGCTTCGTCGACTGATAATGACCGGTTGGAATCCGTTGACCAACTGCAACTCTTCCTGCCACTGGCTGACTGCCTTGCGTTCGTGTGGTTCCTGCACTTGAGCCAGCGCATAGACCTTACTGAGCGTAATGACCACAAACAGCGCTGGATTGATGGCGAAGACGCCTTCGCGCAGGATGGCGCGCTGGCGACCACGTTGACCGCGTGGACCCTTGTTGGCGGGTGCCAGAAATGCCACGGCGTCCTGGCAATTATTGCAGGCGACGACTCGCCCCAGCGTTTGGCTGGGAGAAAGCGGTTCCCCGTCTCGAGCATAGACGTAGCCGATTTCTCCCTGAGGAATCGTGACCAGACGCGTTTTGTGGATTCGGTACTGCCATCGCCAGTAACCAAAATGCAGCCCACCGCGCAGCAGTTGCGCCTGATAACCGGCTTCACCGGCAAGCGAAATAATTTGTCCTTCGGAAAGCGATCCCTGACTCGACCACAGCTTCTCCACGACTCCAACGCGGTTGTGTGGAATGTAACGAACGCACATCGATAACAGCAGCAATGCGATCGCCACCAGGATGATGAAGGCGAGCCCATTGCCGGAACTGAAGGCGACTTCGACGACTGAGGCAATCAAACCGAACGTCTCGACGATGATCTTCGCCGCGACAGCCAACACAAGTACCACGATCCAAACCTCCTGCGAGCGCAACGGCGCTCTCCTGCGGAGGCTTCCTCTGCGATGGGAAACAAGCCCGTCTTTCATCGAAGGGCGCACGGAATCCCACTGTCGTCCGTCATTGCTGCCTTTGACAGAGGGTCCAGCATCATGAAAGCAGACTCAGGCCAGAATCAGGGAGAGCGTAGCTCGATCCTTTTCGTAGAGGATGCCCATTCAAAACTGAACCGAAATCACGCATTTCGATTCGGCCTGCGAGGTTAGCTGACGGGCTAGGGCTTGAATGTGCCCCGATGCGAAATGTCTGACTCCAACTCCGTTCCAGACAACGAAAACCAGAACAGAGTTGGAGTTCAAGCGGGTTCGCATCTGCGCCCCAAAGGCGACTTTTCAGGATCGCCTTGTTTGGGTCCCCCGCTCCCGCAATGATGCTGCGGGATTCGGCTACATCGGATGCATCGTACGAATAAAGTCAGCGACCCCTGATACGACGCGAAGCGTGTGCCGATGCGATTAAGTGAATTTCCCGTCAGTTGTTATGACAATGCACAACAAAAACGTGTCAGTTTGTGGACACTTGGTTTCACGGGAACGGAATTCTTACTCTATTGCTTTAGATCCACCTTGTGGCATGGGGGCTTTCTTGGATCGCGGTCGGAAAAAACGGGTGGACTCTTTCACGACGCGAGCACGAGACGCGATTCGGACGAGGAGTGTCAAAAGATAGTTTCGCCACCCAGGCACAGTATACTGCTGGCGTCGAACCAGAGCCTTGAGTGCTCGCTTGACGACGAATTCCACGGAATGAGACGCGTGTTTTTGTAGCCATCCCGGCGCCCCGGCCGTGTCGAAAAAGTGAGTTCGAGTGACCCCTGCGCATACGGCAGTCACTGTAATGCCACGATCTTTCAATTCGCAGTGCAAAGCTTCACTCAAATGAAGGACGAATGCCTTACTGGCAGCATAAGCACCCATGAACGCAACGGGCTGAAATGCGGACAGTGATGAAACATTCAGGATCGCCCCGCGACCTCGTTCCAGCATTCCAGGCAGGATTCGATACGTCAGCTCGGTCAACGCGGCAACGTTCAGCCGAATCATCATCAGAATCTGATCGATATCAGCATTTTCAATTTCGCCAACGATTCCGAATCCGGCATTGTTGACGAGCAGTTCAATCACAATTCCCTGCGCTGCGATATCCCGTAAAACGCGGTTCGGCTCGTCAGGTATTGAAAGGTCTGACTGAATGACGAGGCAGCGAGTTCCGTGTTTCAGGTGGAGTTCTGCGGCGAGTTTTTCAAGAAGATCAAGTCGGCGCGCCACAAGAATCAGATGCATTCCGCGCGATGCAAGTTGGCGCGCGAACTCCTCCCCAAGCCCTGATGATGCTCCGGTGACGAGTGCCCACTGATTTGCAAGCTGTTTCCACACGCTGTTGGTTCCGCGTCGTGCGTCCTGATGCGTCGTCGGGAAACGGCCTCCTGCCATCGAATCTAACGCGTCCACAGAGACGCTCAACCCACATGAGTGTCACCACGGATTACGGTCAATCGTACCATGATCCGGTGTTGTCAGGTAGCGCACCTCCAAGATTCCGAATTGGTTACGGCGAAAGAACTTCGCGTAACATTCATAATTCTCTGAAGCGAACTGCTGCAATCGAGATTCCTTCCCCGGATTCGCCAGCTACAATCGTGGTCAGGGTAAATTGCCGAAAGCCGATTCCTTTTCCAACGGTGTCGCCTCACTCAGCGTAAGTGCTATTGAGGTGGCACGATGCTCGACGTAATGGACCAGCCAGATATTGAATTGACGGAGTCCGACGACCTTAGCGGAGCGATCAACGAATCGCGGCTGGTGGAAGAAGCGCGCCGTGGCAGCAAACAGGCCTTCGGCGAGTTGGTGATGCGCTATGAACGGCGTTTGATTCGAGTGATTATGCAGTTTGTGAAGAATCAGGAAACTGCCGAGGACTTGGCGCAGGAAACGTTTTTGAAGGTTTACGAGCGGCTCGACCAGTTCGACCCTTCCCGGCGTTTTGGTCCATGGTTGTTTCGAATTGGAGTCAATCAGACTCTGGATTACATCCGGCGTCGGAAGCGCCGGGGCTGGTGGTTATTGTTTACGGATCGAGGCACCGAAAAGCCGCTCGATCCCGCAACGGTCGATCCGCGTCAGCAACTTGATCTGGAGCAGGAGGTCGAGGCGGTGTTGGAGCAGATCCCGGAAAACTACCGGATCGTGATGACATTGCGAGACTTGCAGAACTTTTCAACGTCAGAAATTGCGACGATGCTCGGTCGCAAAGAGGCGACGATTCGCTGGCGACTGGCGGAAGCTCGCAATATGTTCCATGAAATCTGGGTGAAGCGTCGCGATGCAAAGTCGAACCCGTTGGCAGATTCATCCAAAAATGTGAATGGGGCGTGACTTGGCGCGTGTTTTTTGAGTAGTTCAGGTCAGGTCGTTGTGAGTAGGACACGGGCGGAAGTTTTGGGAAGGCATAGATCATGAACTGTCGACAAGCCAATCGACTGCTCCCGTTGTGGATCGGTCGCGATCTGGCCGATGCGTCAGAGTCTGAGGCTCTACGAGGACATCTTGCGGAGTGTCCGGACTGTGCGGGTCGCCGATCGAAATTACAGGAAAGTCTGGATGCGTTGCAGTCGGTTTCGACTGGAATGGTATGTGGTGAAATGCATGTCGCCCGTCGGCCGAGCTTATGGCCCCGTCTGGCGACAATGTTAGGGGAAGTGCCGCGTCGTCGGGACCAGTTTAATGGCTGGATCCCTGCAGCAGCGATGGCTCTCGCTGCAGGAGCGATGTTTGCGGTCTCGATTGTCCAGTTTCAGCGTGAGATGGGCGACGCCGATCTGAGTGTGCTTAGCTCCCCTTCCGTGGATCGAAATGACGACCGGGATCTGTTCAACACCGACAAGCGGTTCGCCCCCAGTTCTTCCCGTCGGGTACTTCCCAATGGATTGGTGAAGCTCAAACAGCCGGCAAATAACTGGTGATGTCAACGAAATTCGGACCGCCCCGATGCAAAGACTGGTATGCTTCGGGGCGAATTCGTTTTCACTGGCGCCCATCGAAGATCATTCTTTCTATCGGTCGCTTCATTGTCGAGGGCTGATATATCGGGTGTGTCTGGCAGCAAGACGCAAATTCACGTACAACCAGCGCGTCGATGTGTGCCACGCTACTGTTGGAGCGGATTCATGGGTCGAATGCGTCCCTCGCTCGTCATGCTCATTGTTGCTGCCGTATCGGTTCCTCCTGCATGCGCATGGAATGATGCGGGGCATCTAACCGTCGCCCGGATCGCGTGGAATCACATGCCGGCTGGTCAGCGTGACGCCGTGGTGTCGATCCTTCGAAGGCATCCACACCACGATCAACTGCTGCTCAAGGATCGCCATGCCGATGCGAGCGATGCTGAATGGATATTCATTCGCGCGGCGACGTGGCCGGATCATGTTCGCCCGCCGCGAACCGTTTCTCGTCAGGAAATGGAAACGCATCCCATTTACAAGTTTCATCGCGGTTCGTGGCATTACGTCAATTTCCCATATCGGGCCGGGCAGTCGTCGTCGGCGCTGCCATCTGAGATCCTTCGAGGTGAAGACGCAAACGGGTCGAACATCCTGGACCAATTGGATCTGTGCATGAGACTTCTGCAAAATGATTTGCTGAATGATCCGGATCGTGCCGAAGGAATTACTCGCGAACAGAACAAAGCCGTGCGGCTCTGCTGGTTGCTTCACCTCGTGGGCGATCTGCATCAACCCCTGCATGTGGCCACGCTGGTCGATGAAGTGCGATTTCCACACGGTGCGCATTCGGATCAGGGTGGGAATCTTCTGATGATCCGCCCGCATCCCGGAGCTGCGCCGCACAAACTGCATGCATTCTGGGACGAGCGGTTGGGGACGAATTCGCACTTCCCGGCTGTCTCTGATCTGGCGGAAATGCTGACTCGCGATCCGAGTCTGGCACCGGCTCAATTGCCGGAATTGACACAGAATCGTCATTTCAAGCAATGGGCGGCCGAGGGATATCAGTACGCGAAAACGACGGTCTATCACGACGGCCGATTTTCCGCAGCACTCGCGGAAGATTACGAGCACCACCGGATTACAGCGGACGGGGTTCCCATTTTGCCGCAGGCAGCAGAAGCGGCGGCAAATCAAGTGGCGCGTCGGCGCATTGTTTTGGCGGGGTATCGACTGGCAGGGCTATTAAGGCAGATTCTTGAGCGACCGTGACCGCAGTGCGGTCGCCAATTCGTAGCAGCCTGTTGAAAAAGGTGTCTGGAACTTTGGAGGCACCCAGAACACCCGAGACATCTGAGGTGCCGGAGAGTTCCAGACACCTTTTTCAACAGGCTGCTAATAGAATCCCATTCCGCCCCCATACGGCGATCCATAGAATCCAGCTCCGCCAAACCCAGGAGCCCCATAACCAAAACCGCCGTAATTCATGGCACCGTAACCGAGTCCACCGTAGCCCATTCCTCCGTACCCATAGCCACCATAGAGATTCGATCCATATCCGAATGCCGGATATCCGAATCCGCCGTTGAAACGGTTGATGAGCGCCTGATTGTTCAGGATATTCTGATAGACCAGATTCTGGGTCATGTAACCTTGAAGAATTCGCCGGTCGTATTCTCGCTTCAGGTGGTCGCGATACGCTTCAGACTGTTGAAGGTTCAACTTGGCATTGTCCAGCGCCTGTTGCTGCGAGACTTCCAATTGAGCCTTGGTGGCCTCGTCCTTTTTGGTCGTTCGTTCCTTGTAGGCTGCAATCAGGGACCGCATCTGCGGTTCGTTCATGGTGTTGATCATCCGCTCGACTTCAGCGGACTTCTGCACATCAAACCCCATGTCGACGATCAACCGCGTCAGCAGCCAGGTTCTCATTTCCACCAGAGAATCGGGGGCGGAACTGGCGGGCAGTTCTGCCGCAGGTGCTGGAGGAACACCGACTTCACCTTGTCCGAACAATGCCACACAAACGAATAGCGCGTGCATCGCAAACTCCCATTCCTGCCAAGTTCTGAACAGAACCCTCAGCCGGCTTTGTCCCTAAAAGGTGTCTGGAACCCTGAGACTAGTGTTTGACGCGAGTTCGAGACACGAGCGGAAGGTTCCAGACACCTTTTATGGGCAAAGCCCCTTCAGCCATCAGCATAAACGATTTTACGGACGCCGTTTCAACTGACAAAGGAATTCGTATGCCGAATCCTTGCATCCTTGGCAGAATTATGCCGCTCGCGGCAATGGATCAGGCTTTCACCTATTCTGCTCCCGCGATCAATCGCCTCACTTTCGCCCGAGCGGAATTTACTTGCATTTCTCCAGCACCCACAGGATTAAGCCCTTCGCCAGATGCATCCGGTTGTCGGCCTGCTGGAAAGCTACGCTTTGAGCACCGTCAATCACTTCATCCGTGACTTCCAGTCCCCGCTTTGCCGGCAGGCAATGCATGAACCGGGCCGACTTGGGCGCCATTTTCATCAATTTTGCGTTGACTTGGAACGGGCCAAACACCTGTCGCCGTTGCGACTCTTCGGCCTCCTGTCCCATGCTGGTCCAGACATCCGTGTACACAATCGAAGCGTCCTTGAGGGCGGACTTGAAATCATCGGTATGCGAAATATTCGATGCCGGATATTTCTTCCTTAGCATCTTCAGGAAGTCCTCACCCAGGCGGTAGCCGGCTGGAGCACAAACTTCCATGGAAACGCCGCAGATCGCGGCAGCGATTGCCAGCGAATTGGCGACGTTGTTACCGTCGCCGATAAAAGCGATTTTCTTGTCCTTCAGGTCTCCGAACGTTTCCCGCATGGTGAACAGGTCCGTCAGGGCCTGGCAGGGGTGCCTTTCATCGGACAGTCCGTTGATGATCGGCACGCCCGAAAACTCAATGAAATTGTCGATCAGCTTTTGCGAGAAGGTTCGCAGAGCAATGACGTCGCTGTAGCCTCCGATCACGCGTGCGACGTCTTTCACAGCTTCACGCCCGCCAATTCCCGCTTCTACGGCGGACAGGAAAATGCTGTCGCCACCCAACTGCATCATGGCGGCGTCAAAACTCAGACGCGTGCGAAGTGACGGCTTCTCGAACACCTGCGTCAGGATGTGCCCCTGAAGCAACTGCGGCCGATCGCCTTTTTCGGACCGAGCCTTCAGATCGTGAGAAACAGTGAAGATGGCCTCGACATCCCCAGGGGAGAGGTCCAGCAACGAATTCAAATGACGCATGTCGAATCAGTCCAATTGGCAAAAGAGAAATCTTGCGGAAACATGACCTGAGTAGTGCAGGACGACAATGCGCAATCCGGCACGGCAACGGCCTTCGCGCGTCTCACGTCAGCGAGTCGCGAAGGCCCTGCTAGATGGCGGTCTCAAGTCGCGGCGGTCCATTTCATCTACTTTCAGACTTCGTTTGCCATTTCTCTCAGCACGGTTGCAATCACCGAACAGCCTTCGTCCACCTGCTCGGCTGTGATATTCAACGGAGGGAGCAGACGAACGACCGTGTCGTGCGTCGCATTAATCAGGATGCCGCGTTCCATGCACTTGGCCACGGCCGGCGTCGCCGGAATCGCCAGTTCCACTCCCACCATCATTCCGCGAATCCGCAGATCCTTGATGATGGGCAATTCTTCCCTCAATCTGGTGAAGTGCTGCCGAAAGCGATCGGCCATCTTGCGGCAGTTTTCCAGCAGTCCTTCTTCTTCGATCGTCCGAATCGTCGCGATCCCCGCAGCCATGGCCAGCGGGTTACCCCCGAAAGTACTGGCATGCATTCCCGGCCTCAGGCTGGGAGCGATGTGATCGCGACAGACGAACGCTCCACAGGCCACTCCAGCGGCCAGGCCCTTCGCCAGAGTCATGATATCCGGCTGGACGCTCGAATGCTGATATCCGAACCATTGTCCCGTTCGCCCGATCCCGGTTTGAACTTCATCGAAAATCAACAACATGCCCCGTTCATCACAGAGCTGACGCAGGCCCTTCAGAAACGAATCATCGGCGATGTTCACGCCTCCTTCGCCTTGCACCGGTTCCAGCATGATGGCGCAAGTTTCGTCATCGACCAGTTGTCGTACCGCTTCCAGATCGTTGAACGGAGCGTATCGAAAGCCGGGCAGCAGGGGCGTTATTCCTTCGTGGTACTTGGGTTGAGCCGTTGCCGTCACCGCTGCGAACGTGCGCCCGTGAAATCCATTCGTGAATGTGATCGTCCGGAACTTTTGCGGACCGCAATGCAGCCGAGCCAGTTTGATCGCGCCTTCATTGGCCTCCGCCCCGCTGTTGGCAAAAAACGCCTTACCGAAACTGCGAGTACAAATCGCCTCGGCAAAATCTCCCTGAGCTTCGGTGAACCATGTATTCGGCACGTGAATCAGGTGCTTCACCTGGTCCTGAACTGCCTTGACGACCTTGGGCGGGCAATGTCCCAGGATGTTGCAACCCCAACCGGGAAACAAATCCAGATAGCGCTTTCCTTCGGCATCCCACACGGCCGTTCCTTCGCCGTGGACGATGCAGACGGGATATCGCTTGTAATTCGGAATCACATATTTTCCGAACTGATCGATCGTCTGTTGACTGGAGCGAGTGGCGGCAGGATGCATGGCAATGCCAGTAATTAGTGGGATGAACGGATAGAGTAGATTCAGGACGACTATTCGAGGACGATTTCGGTGCCGATCCCTTCGTTGGAATAAATTTCCAACAATACGGAATGATGGATTCGGGCGTCGATGATATGCACCTTTTTGACTCCGGCTTCCAGCGCTTCCAGAGCGGCTTCCACCTTGGGAACCATACCCGCATCAATAATGCCCTGCTGAATCAACTCGCGGCAACGCGCAGCCGTCAGGTGCGACTGCAAAGTGGACGGATCCTTTCGATCGAGATAGATGCCGGGAACGTCGCTCAAGAATACCAGCTTTTCGGCCTGGATGATCTTGGCGACCGCGGCGGCTGCCGTGTCTGCGTTCACGTTCAGTTTGCCGCCGGCTTCGTCGAGGGCCACGGAAGGAAGGACCGGAATCTCACCTTCACGGCAGGTCATGAGCAATAAATCGCGATCAATATCCGTCACTTCTCCGACACGGCCCAGATCGATTGGTTCGCCGTTCTCACCCGGAAGCATCAGCTTGCGGCCGACGAGGCAGTTCACCGTTTGATAATGCAGACCCCGTGCTTCGCCTCCCTGCCGGGTGATTTCGTCCACGAGATCACGGCAGATCTCGCCACACAGCGTGTGAGCCACAATTTCCAGTGTCTCATCGTCGGTATAACGCCGTCCCTGGACGAATCGCGGTGGAATGCCAGCCTTTGACATCGCGGCGTTAATTGCCTTGCCACCGCCATGCACAAGGATCGGCCGCATTCCAACGGCAGCCATGAAAATGACATCGGTCAGAAAGGATCGGACGGCATCCGTCTCTTCCATCGCACTGCCGCCCAGCTTGATCACGACGTGCCGGTCGTGGAACTCACGAATCCAGCCAAGGGCTTCGAGCAGTACGTCGGCTTTTCTAACAGCCTCATCGAGATTCTGGGGCATTGGTCGACCCAACTATAACTGGCGGAAGGAAAAACTCTAGATTCTGGTCCGGCTCTTGCAAAGTGTCAATCCGCTACATAGGCCGTTTTCAAGGTCGTGTGCGCGAAGTCTTGGGAACGCACATTCGGGTTAACGTCGAGTCATTCGTTCTGAAGACTCCACGCATCCTACTCCGACTGACGGAGGAGCGAACCGACTTTACCCGATCTGCTTGTCTCCAACTTCCGATCCAGCTTATAGTTAACCGGTACATTTCGGTGCGGGTTTGAAGGAATCATCGTGACACATCCACAGCCGCCGATGCGGACGCGCGTGATCAAATCGATCGCCCTGTCTATTCTGGCGCTCTCTGTCGGGTTTGCGATTAGCCACGGGTTAACTCTCCTTCACAAACCGCCACCGCTGCGTGAACCCGTTCAGCGGACTTACAACGTTGAAGTCTTCCGGGTCGAATGTAACGACTTGCGTGAAATCGTCCGCGCATTCGGTACCAGCAAGTCCGACCGCGAAGTTGTGTTATCCGCTCAAGTGGCAGGAGAAGTTGCGGAGATTCACCCCCAACTGAAAATCGGGCAGCGCGTCCAGCCGCAGAAGCTCGATCTGGAAAAGCAATCGGACTCGTGTCCAGGCGATTTGTTATTGCGAATCGATCCGGCGACCTACCAGGCCAAAGTGACGCAAGGCCGAAACCATCTGGCCGAAGACCAGGCTGAGCTGGATCGGATCAAGCAGGAAGCGTCTAACCTGGAACGCCTGAACAAAACCATCGCCGCCGACTACGACGATTCCAAACGGGAATACGAAAAGACAGTGCAATTGCGCAAACAGGGAGTGAACACCGACAGCGATCTGCGCCGTGCGCAGATGGATTTGCGTCAACATGAAAAGGGGCTCGTCCAGTCTACAAACGACATCGATCTTCTTCCCGTACGACGCGAGTTGATCCAGCGACGGATCGAAAGCCACGAAGCAGACTTGAAGCTCGAGGAGATCGAACTGGCCCGCACGTCGGTCCGGCCGCCGTTCGCGGGAAACCTGAGTGCCGTGCATGTCGAGATTGGGCAGTACGTTCGCGTGGGCGATCCACTGGTGACGATCATTGATGATGCGATCGTCGAAGTGCCGCTGTCGTTAACGCTCGATGATTACGCCAAGCTGATCCCGGACATCCAGGAACGGAATTTTCCCGCTGTGGAATTGGCGGAAAACGAGTCGGCGTCTGCTCGATGGACGGGTCGAGTTGTCCGATTGTCCCCCAAGGCCGATGAACACACACGTACGGCCATGGTCTATGTCCGCGTCGACAACACTCAGCAGAAAACACCGCTGTTGCCAGGAACCTTTGTGCAGGCTCGAATCGACGGCCCGGTGTTGAAGCAGGCAAAAGTCGTACCTCGTGATGCCGTCCTCCACGGCAAAGCTCTGGTCGATCGCGACGGTCTCGTGCAGGCACGCGATGTGAACATCACTCGCACGCTGCAAAACCTCGCCGTGATCGATCACGGTTTGGAGCCAGGAGACAACCTTGTTCTGACAAACCTGGATATCCTGTACGACGGAGCGAAAGTGCGAGCTTCCGTCACTCGGACTCTGTCGGAAGAACTTGTCAGCCAGCGAAGCCAGTCTGCCAAATTCATCGACGACTCCCCCGAGCCATTGTCAGAGCGCCCCAAAGAACCTCTCGCCCGTTGAGGTGTCCTGTGCAGACGACGCTGTTGATGATCTTGTTGTTTCCGATCGCCGCCGACACGACACCTCTGGCTCCATGGAGCGAGAATCGGCATTCGTCCGATGTGGATCGGCGCCGCATCGTGGAAACAAACGCGCATCAGCATCAGTATGTCATCGTCCAGAATGGGACGATGGACGGACAGAATTGCCGTTCGCCACAAGGTGTCTGGCAGCCGTTCCAGCAGACTTGGGAGTCCAATCGATCCGTCCGCCTCGAAAATGTCGGGACGTCCAACGTTGTCAATCCGTGGCTTTCGAACGGTCGCAATGATTTCCGCAGCCTCCACGAAATCGTGGCCCGCGTCGTCAAACCGGGAATGTCCGACAAGGAAAAAGCGATGGCGTTGTGGTGGCAGGAAATCCAGTACCGCTTCCATTTCGAAGGTGACAACAACGAACTATCGAGTCCCGTTAAGGTGTTCAACGTTTATGGACACAATACTTGCGGGAATGACTCGATTTGCCTGGCGGGCCAGTGGAAGCAGGCAGGTTTGAAGGTCGCGCCCGCTCGCCTGGTGGGGCATTGCGTTTCGCAGGTCTTCTTCGACGGTGGCTGGCATCTTCTCGACGGCGACATGGATTCGATCTATCTGCTGCGCGACAACGAAACGATCGCGGGCGAACAGGACTTGGTTCGAGACCACGATCTGATTAAACGCACGCATACTCAGGGAATCCTGCAGCCAGACCGCCGAGCCGGCGATGAATGGGAGTCTTCCATCTATGTCTTTGAGGGGGATGTCGTCGGCGACCGCAATGCCGATACCGCGCCCGCCATGAACTTGACGCTTCGCCCCGGTGAGGCACTCGTCTGTCGCTGGGGACACGTGAATCCAGTCAAGTATCACGGCGGCGGAAAGCCGCAGTTCCCCGATCGCATTTGCAATGGACTGTGGGAATACCACCCTGATTTCAACAGCGACACCTGGCGAGAAGGAGCCACCGTCAGGGGGATTAAGGCTACCCCGGAAGGGCTGTCTACAGAAGGTGACGAAGCTGGAACAATCACCTGGACTATGAGAAGTCCGTACGTCTACGTCGGCGGGAAACTGGAAGTTGATGGGACGGGCGCGAAGTTCGAAATCTCGTGGGACGGCAAGTCCTGGGAACCGGTCGGCAATGATTTCGACAGCAAATTCCCCGCTCAGGGAACCGCTCGCTATCTGTATCACCTGCGGTGTCAGCTCGCAGGTGAAGCCCGATTGAGGCGGTTGGCAATCATCAACGATCTGCAGATGGCTCCGCTCACGCTGCCCGGTCTGGAAGTCGGCAGCAATACGTTGACATACACGGATCAATCGACAGCAGACAGCAAAGTACGGATCACGCACGAATGGGTCGAGCGATCTTCTTCGCGTTCTCCCGCTGCGCCGCAACAAGCCGTCTACCCGGCAGACGGAGGTGACGCCAAGGGGACCGACGTGGTCTTCCAATGGCAGCCGGCTGTCGACCCGGATGGCGACGCAATTGCCGACTATCACTTCGAACTTTCGTCGTACCACGACATGCGACATCCACTCTCGATGAGTTTCGCCAAGCTGATCTCGCGCACAGCCGATGCCGGTCAACCTCGCTATTCGGTCGCCGCACCAGGTCAATTGAATCCCGATCAAGTTTACTTCTGGCGAGTCCGTGCGCAAGACAGGCAGGGTGTATGGGGTTCGTGGAGCGACACATGGTCGTTCACACCGCGCGCACCTTCTGTTCCGCTGGACGTGTCGTTAAAGTTCGACGGGACACAGGGAGTCCTTCGCTGGAAACCCAATCCGCAGGGACGAATTCCAGCGTCGTACCGCATTTATGGGAGTGATGAGAAAGGTTTTTCCATCAGTGACGATCCGTACAAGGTTTCCAATGGGATCTCTCAGGAAGTGCCTGTTGAGTTTCCCGGTAACTTTGTCGCGGAAGTCCGCACGACGGAATTGGCCGTTGTCGGAGCCGGTGTTTCGCTTGCGCAGTCGAACAAGGCGTTTTACCGAGTTGTGGCAGTTGACGCCGATGGGAAACGAAGCGGGCCTTCGGACTATGCCGCCGCCCCCCGGCCGTTCATCTTCAGCCAATTTCCTGTCGCGGCGACCAAGGGAAAGGAATTCCAGCATCGCATGAGCACCATCCGGTCACTGGGCGATCTGAGGATGCGGATCGTCGCGGGAAAGGAAACGACCAGCTTCTGGGATGTCGAAAAGCCTCAATTCAGCATCCAGCGCGGTCCCGCCTGGCTGAAAATCGACAAGGAAACGGGACGACTTTCGGGCATCCCCGATGTCGTCGAAAAATCGGAAGTCGTTGTTTCGGTGACATTGCAACGCGACCAGCGCCGACTGGATGGCGACGCCTTGAAATGGGGC